>Ga0209491_10000379_pt1 | contig 88082 bp, 76 predicted proteins | sample BON02_FD_187213 | JGI IMG/M metagenome (GOLD analysis project Ga0209491, IMG submission 187213) | Freshwater microbial communities from Lake Bonney liftoff mats and glacier meltwater in Antarctica - BON-02 (SPAdes) (version 2) | ecosystem: Environmental > Aquatic > Freshwater > Ice > Glacier...
AGGCGCAGCTTTGTTCGTCGCGGAAGAAGGTGTCCCGCAGATTAACGCAGAAAAAGCGCAGATTTTTGTTTGATCGGCTTAGGATTTTGACGGGGTAATTTTGACACCGACGCAAAACTTATTGCTTTCGCCGGAGCAGAGGCGCAATTTGTTTGTCGCGGAGTATTCAACAGCGTCCTGTCACTGAACGCGTCCGCCGAAGCGAATAACATGTTTGTTGACTTTACCGTTTACGCGGTTCGCGAAGGAGGAGATTGTCGAAGTGGGTGTCTTCTGCAGTCGCGTGAAAAAAGGCTAGGGTGACACGGTCCTTTGTTGGGATAGCTTTTTGTAAGGGTTAATAGACAGGTATTTTGGAAAGGAATACCCGGCAGTTTTTCTTATTTGTCGTCGTAGTAAAATCCAAGAGGACCAGAATTTATCCGCACATAGCAAGAGATGCCGGCGGATATGCCATAGTGGGTTGGCTGGGCATAGTGAATTTTGTATTCCACATGGGGAGAAAGTCGAAGCGCTTCATTCTTGGTTAGAAAATGCATCCTACAGCCGATTCCTCCTCCGGCAAAGATATTTCCTGGATCTGCCCGCTTTTCTCTGATAAACTCAAACTGAAGAGGACTTAAATACGGCGTTACAATTGCACGGTCATTAAGCGGGAAATTATAGCCAATTGACTCGGGAATAATCCCAAGTATCAAGGCGCCAAGAATCCCTGCGCTGTATTTCTTCGCTGCGGCATTGCTTCCTGAAATTTTATTCGCCAATAGGGAACCTGCACTCATCAGAGCATTCAAAAACGATGTCATTCATTCCCTTAACGCGCATTCCACTGCACGTGTTCGAGATTTCCGCCCTTGCTCGAATTCAGCCATGATGGACGCAGTTCAGGATGAATTTCAATCCGTTCGAGCTTGTAGCTTGTCTTTAGTCGAGTTTGAGAGATTACGAGATTCAGAGTTTGCGAGATTCAGAGTAAATTTCAGTCAGTTTAAGTTAGTCGGTGAGACAAGTTCCCGATTCGAGGCCGGTCCGGTCTTCCAGACCGAGCGGCGCAGGGCCACAAGGCTTCAGTAAGAACAACGACTTGGTCATTACAACAGTCATCCATTAATTAATACTGGTTGCGGTAAAAGTGATTTGAATCCGACATAGGAATTGGATTTTCAATAAACCAATCAACAAAACTATCCAACTTGTCTTCATTTTCTTTGTGCCAAGCATCATACGCATCTCCATCTCCCTTCATCAATATCCAATGATTATATGCCTCAAGATGCCCCGCTTCCATAAGGCGCTTTTGGTAGTCGAATAATATATTGGGATATTTTTTATCCTGTCCGGAATTGTAATAATTCTCCACAAAATTGGTTCGGATTATATCCAAGGTATTGAGGTTAATCGTTTTTATGTTTACCACAGACATGAGCAAGGTCGGTTCATAAATCATACAGAAAGGCAATTTTATTCCATCGGGATTTGTTAAATCCTCCAGTGTCATGGTCATTTCCTTGCAAAAGCTAACCGATGCTGAAGTATCGGAGCTTATCGTAATTTGATTCGCATAGGTTTCATAGAGTAACGCGCTTATTTCAGAAGTTCTTTTGGTATTCCTTTCAAGATTCATAAATATCTCGCCATAAATTACTCCCCAAACTTTTTCGCCTGAACTCATATAAATCTTAGAAGCCCAGAAATAATTCGAAGGGAAACGTGGATCTAGCTCAATACCTCTTTCATAATACGATAGCGCAGTATTGTATTCCTCCTTACGCAACTCCATATTCCCTCTCTCCAGATAAAGCGGGCCGGAATTGGGAAACTGTTTTATTCCTTCATCATAGGTCTCTATGGCCTTTCCAGGATCCCCTTCCACATCATAACAATTGCCGAGCATTTGCCAAATTTGGCCATTTGCATTGTCTTGTTTCGTAAGCCCTTTAAGGATTTTAATTGCCTTCTTATACTCCTTAGCCATATAATGTGCATAGGCCATTTCATAGGGGTAATCGACATTCTCGGGATCCAGTTTTTTCGCCTGCTTGAGAAGATCTAAGGCCTTATCGATATTACCCTTTTCCATCTCTTGTATGGCCTTCATTCCTAAATCATGTGCCTTTTGCTTATCCGACTGCCCGTAAACTGTGATGCTTAATGCGAAAAAGAAGAGTATAAAGAATTTTTTCATCCGTCTTGAATTTTTGGTTTAATTACTAAGCAATATCCTGAATTTTTCAGAATTATTCTGCATTAGATTGAAATGAAGGTTTCGAGGTTCCCGCCTTCGCTTGAAGTAAGCTATGGCGGACGCAGTCGAGATTGCGAGACAAGCAGACTTCCAGATTGCCAGACATCTAGACATCTAGATAAAAAATTACGTGCCTTTATGCAGGCTGGTCGGTATCTCGCCGACTTGCATTGTAGGGTTCGAGGCATTTCTTTCAAACAAAATCTGCGGAATCCTATAATCCGCTTAATACGTGATTCAGACAATAGGTTGCGAAAAAAGAGCTCTCTGCCCTCCCTGTCCGCCATAGCGTTAGCGACGGAGGATGCTCCACGCCCCATGCCCCCTGCCCTCTGCCCCCTGCTTGAAGTATGAAGTGTGAATTCTGTAACTAATTGATAAGATAGTGTAACACATAGCAATCAAAAGGTTAAGACCTTTGACCTTTGCCCATTCACTATCCATTGATGGAATTACGGTTGCTTAGTCATGTTAAAAACACTGGCCAAGAAAAATATTCACCTATGAAAATCTGGCTTTTATTATCACTCATTTTTATTTCACGGTATTCTGATGCACAATCTTTATCCCCCACTGTGGTCGCATCCCAAGGCGGTTATTTTTCGACACCTACCGTATCTATTGAATGGACTTTAGGAGAGGTAATGAGCGAGACCTTCGATGCACAAAATCATTTTTTAACGCAGGGATTTCATCAACCTAATATCCTCCAACCTGAAGTAATCTATGAGTTCTTTAACGGGTTTTCTCCTAATGGAGATGGCGTCAATGATTGGTGGAAAATTCCGGTGCTTAGTTATTACTCAAAAAATCTAGTAATAATCAATAACCGTTGGGGTGACGTGGTATGGAAAAATGACAATTACGACAATAAGGACATCGTCTTTAGTGGACAAAACATGTACGGCCAAGACCTACCTGATGGCACATATTACTATATCATCCGATATAATAATACAGAAAAACGAGGTTGGATATTTATTAAACGATAGGACAACAAAATGAAATCAAAACTAATTTTAATTCTTGCATTCCTGTGTATGCAGGTATTTCAGGTACATGCACAACAACCTCCGCAAAGATTCAGATATCAAGCTATTGCGCGTGATGCTTCAGGGAATCCGTTTGCAAATACGGTTATACAAGTAAGGGCTGGGATCCATGACCTATCGGGAACAGGCGTTTTAGTTTACCAAGAAACGCAATCCGTAACAACAAATTCTTTCGGTTTGTTTAATCTGTCAATTGGAACCGGAGTGGTTTCAATCGGAGATTTCAAGTCGATCGATTGGGGAATAGGCAGTAAGTATATGGAAGTGGAAATTGACTTGGGTTCAGGGTATATTTCTATGGGAAGTTCAGAACTGCTCAGCGTGCCCTATGCCCTGTATTCTCCGAGTGTTAAAGGGGATACTGGAACTGCAGGAACCAATGGCAATACTTGGTATTCAGGTATCGGGACTCCTTTAATCGGAACCGGTGTAAATGGGGATTATTATTTAAATACCACAACAGGCGACGTATACCTAAAAAGCGGTGGCATCTGGAGTATTACAGCAAATATCACAGGACCTACCGGTGCAACGGGAACTACTGGTTTAACAGGCCCCGCAGGAACTGATGGCAATACCTGGTATTCAGGTACCGGGACTCCGCTAATCGGAAGCGGTATTGATGGAGATTATTATTTAAATACCACATCAGGCGATGTATACCTAAAAAGCAGTGGCACTTGGAGTATCACGGCAAATATCACAGGGCCTGCTGGTTTAACAGGTAGCGCAGGAACTAATGGTAATACCTGGTATTCAGGTACCGGAACTCCATTAATCGGAACCGGTGTTAACGGAGATTATTATTTAAATACCACTTCTGGTGATGTCTATCTTAAAAGCGGTGGCATCTGGAGTATTACAGCAAATATCGAAGGACCTACCGGTTCAACGGGAGCGACGGGTTCAGCAGGTGCTACGGGTTCAACAGGACCTACCGGTTCAACGGGAGCGACGGGTTCAACAGGCGCTACGGGTTCAACAGGACCTACTGGTTCGGCCGGAGCGACGGGAGCTACAGGTACCGCAGGAACTGATGGCAATACTTGGTTTTCAGGTACCGGGGCTCCATCAAGCGGAACCGGTGCTAACGGAGATTATTATTTAAATACCACATCAGGCGATGTATTTCTAAAGAGCAGTGGTAGCTGGAGTAATGTGGCAAATATCGAAGGACCTACCGGTTCAACGGGAGCTACGGGTTCAACAGGACCTACCGGTTCAACGGGAGCGACGGGTTCAACAGGCGCTACGGGTTCAACAGGACCTACTGGTTCGGCCGGAGCGACGGGAGCTACAGGTACCGCAGGAACTGATGGCAATACTTGGTTTTCAGGTACCGGGGCTCCATCAAGCGGAACCGGTGCTAACGGAGATTATTATTTAAATACCACATCAGGCGATGTATTTCTAAAGAGCAGTGGTAGCTGGAGTAATGTGGCAAATATCGAAGGACCTACCGGTTCAACGGGAGCTACGGGTTCAACAGGACCTACCGGTTCAACGGGAGCGACGGGTTCAACAGGCGCTACGGGTTCAACAGGACCTACTGGTTCGGCCGGAGCGAACGGATTATTAGGATTTGTAGAATTTTACGCACTGATGCCATCAAATAATGGGTCTACTGTTGCAGTAGGCGCTGCGGTAGAATTCCCACAGAATGGGCCGACAGACACCATAATTACACGTTCCAGTTCCAGCGCATCCGTGTTTACCTTACCTGCTATTGGCACGTATATGGTTAGTTGGCAAGTAAGCATAGATCAAGCAGGACAGCTGGTTTTAGAGCTAAATAGCAATGAACTTTCGGCTACGGTTGTTGGCCGTGCAACGGGAACAAGTCAAATATCCGCTACCAGATTAATTACTACCACATCAACAAATAGTACGTTACGTGTAGTTAATCCCTCTGGTAATTCCACGGCGCTTACCATCACGCAAAACGCGGGCGGTACACAAGCTGTTTCTGCATCACTTGTGATTATCCGCATACGATAAATAATCGTCTTTTAGCTATGCAATCATGAATAGTAATTATGAGTGATAGAAAGGAAAATCAAAAACATGGTACACTTCAAAAAAACAATTACAACGGGCGTTATGGTATTACTCTCCTTAGGTGCATTTGCACAGCAAGACGCAGGGTTTTCCATGTATTTTTTTGATCCACTTTATTATAATCCTGGATATGCCGGTACCCGGGAAGTTTTTTCAGGAATAGTGGCTGCGCGTAACCAATGGATTGGAATGCCTGGTGCACCAACAACGCAATCGATAACCATGCATAGCGCATTGCCGAATAAGCAAGTGGGACTGGGTTTGAAGGTGTATAACGACATAGCAGGCCCCTTGAAAAACACGGGGATTAACCTGACCTATGCCTACCATTTTCCTATTAACAGAAAAACAAATATTTCATTTGGACTGACTGGAATGCTCAGTAAACTCAGCATCGATTGGTCGTCTATACATATCGACAATCCAAACGACCAGGCATTCGAAGGGAATACAGCCACGAACTGGGTGAGTGATGCGAGTGCAGGTGTGTACTTGTATCAGTCGAGGTTTTACGCGGGGTTTAGTGTAAATCATCTCTTTCAATCCAAGTTTGGTACAACCGATGCTGTCGGCGCCAACTTCGCCAAGTTTTACCGGCAATATTACCTCACTTCAGGGATCGTCCTCCCTATAAATGAGAACGTTGATTTCAGGCCTTCCATATTGGCTAAATACGTTCAAGCTGCGCCTGCGGTTGGAGAAATTGACGGCACATTTATTTTCTATCAGAAGCTGTTTCTAGGTGCTGGTTTCCGAACGGCCAAAAGAGTGAATATTGCTGGTACAGATAATATGATTATCGCGCTAATGCAATTCAAAATTGGAAGCGCCCTACGTATCGGCTATTCCTACGATTATTACCTGAATCAGTCCGGATCGTATAATAGCGGCACCCATGAATTTATGCTGGGATGGGATATCACTGGCACGAGAACAAAATTAGCAAGCCCCCGATTTTTTTAAAAACTACAGACCTAGATGAAAGTGATATGCATTATACTCCTAGCAGCCTTTTTTTGTTCAACGGCAAGTGCACAAACACCGAAGGCAGACCGTCTCTTTGAACGTTGGGAATATTTCCGGGCTGCAGAACTTTATAAAAAGGAAGCAGCGAAACATCCATCTGCAGATCTTTATTTTAAGCTGGGTGAATGCTACCGTAAAATGAACCTGTATAAAGAAGAGCAGGAAGCCTATGATCAAGTAAACGCAGCAGGCAGCTATGGCAATCCTCTGTTTTATCTCTACTATGGACAGGTATTAAAAACCAACGGAAGAAATGCCGAGGCAAAAATTGCTTTCAATAAATACACTGCCTTGATCCCTTCCGATTTCAGGGGAAAATTCTTTAGTGAATCGATAGATATAGTAGCGGATGATCATGCCTGGGATGAACCTGTTTCTGTTCGAAATGTTAAGCCACTCAATTCGACAGATGCTGAACTCTGTCCGGTAGTTTACAGGGATGGAATCGTCTTCACCTCCAACAGAAAGACGCCTGGCAGAAATAAGGTTTATGGCTGGACCGGAGCCAATTATTTAACCTTATACTTCGCAAAAAAAGGCAGCGATAATCTGACTTATACCGAGGCGGAACCCTTTGGCGGAAATACGGTACTCGAGAAGTACAATAATGGACCTGCTTGCTTCTCCAAGAATTTTGATACCCTCTACATTACCCGCGTGGCAAAAGATCTGAAGGGCAAGGAAAAGAAAACCTTGGAGATCGAAAGAAACAAGATCTATATGTCGGTAATGGAACATGGTATATGGAAAGAGGCCGTTCCATTCTATTTAAACAACAATACTTTTTCGGTGGCTAACCCCTACTTAAGTCCCGATGGAACACGGATTTATTTCGTTTCAGATATGCCCGGCGGATATGGCGAAACAGATATCTATTACTGCAATAGAGAAGGGAACGGATGGAGCGCTCCCATAAACATGGGGCCCAATGTGAATACCTTCAATAGGGAAAAATATCCAGCAATGGATGCAGACGGGAATTTCTATTTTTCCTCAGATGGCTACCAGGGTTTTGGTGGCTTAGACATTTGTGTGGCTCGAAATAACCACGGCACCTTTGAAAAAGCAGTCCCATTGAAAGACCCGTTCAACTCACCAGCAGATGATTTTGGAATCACGTTTTTAAACGACGCAAAAACAGGCTATATCACCACTAACCGAAGTAATGGCGGACAAGGAGACGATGATATCTACTATTTCGACCTCCTAAATGGGAATGAAGACAAAGACTTAACTACCTCTGTATATATCATCGGCTATAGACCAAAAACACCTCCTGTTATTGAGGAAGTGCCCGTGATTGTCCCTCCAGTTGCAGAAATACCACAGCCGGCAGATATCCATATCTATTTTGATTTTGATGAAGCAGCAATCCGCAGTGATGCGATTATCCATTTAGATAGTGTGCTTCGTTATATGAATGAATTTAAGGATCTAGAATTGATCATAGGCGGACATTGCGATAGCCGAGGAACATCCGTTTACAACATGAATTTATCCATCCGACGCAGTAATTCAGCTTTGCACTACCTCATTGACAAGGGAATTGACAGCACACGAATGAGCAGCGACGGATATGGAGCTAAACAATTGGTTAACGATTGCGATGAGGGCACTGTATGCTCTGACGACCAACACCAGCTAAATAGATCGGTCTATTTTCACTTTGTGCGGAAAGAATGAACATAGTCCATGGACCATGGAGGCTCTGTAGTACTCTATGGTGTGGTTTTCAATTTTACGCTTTGTGGTAATCTTGGTGGGGAGATGAGGAGTGAGGAGATGAGGAGAAAAAAGCCTTGGGGCAACTCAATGAATAGCGGTCCGGGCTTCCAGACCGACCGCTTCGTGAAGTGTGGAGTGTACGACTTTAGCCTTCAAGTCGGTCTGGCATCTTGCCAAACGACATAATACCGTCATATCAAGCCTTTTGTACTTAAACGTTGATTTTTTAAAGACATTTTGATGTATCGTCTCCTCATCCCCTCACTCCCCCTCTCCTCACTTTGGCAAGCACAAGAAGTCATTTTATAAACCACACCACAGAGTACTACAGAGCGACCATGGACCATAGAAAAAAAGCCTTGGGTTTATTGTTAGAAGGGTGTTATGAGTCATGATTTACTCGAATATAAGAGAGAGTTAGAAAGTCAGTGTTGACTTCTTTCCAAATGCAGCTTATACTTTTTTTGAACGCAGGTTCTGTGTGTCCGAAATACGAAGTGTAACGGAGTCTCTTTGTTCGTCTTCTCAAAACGAAATCTGCGTCGATTTGCCTTTTTGAAATGCGCCAATAATCCACGAGCAACAAACCAATAAACAAAACGGTCTCACTGATAAACAGTATAAGCTGCTCGTTAAGTATTGTCACCATGGAGATAGCAATATACAGAAGGATAAGTACAAGTATTCTTACCATGCTTAAAACGCTTTCTGGACTGGCAGCTAATTGCCAATTCTGAAGGCCAAACTTAATACTAAGTTATCAAACCCGTCTTTGTAACCCAACTCTCAGCGCTCAACTCATTCCAGAGCTGCGGCACGAAGCCTCGATAGATGCCCTTTGCTCATTCGGTATTTCTTACCTTTAGTCAAGGAGCTTTTAAAAATGTCCATGCTACCTTTGCCTTATTAATTAAGAACGCATGCAAACATCTCCTCGTCCGGCTGCGCTTATAGCTGGTATCTCTATTCTTCTGATGGCTTTTACGGCCATCTACTCATTCGGACTGGTCCTTTCTCCCGTCTACCATGTCAATGATGCTTCCGCTACTTTTTCGGCTATTTCTCAAAGCTTGGAATCCTTCAAAATGGGCATCAATGGCTGGTGGTTTATTCTGGTTATGGATATCACGGCGGCTTACGGACTGTGTTACGCCCTTGCCCCAGCGAATGCGAAATGGTCGGTACTGGTGGCTGCTTCGCGTATTGTATACGGCCTCATCTTTGGCGTGGCCATTTATTCACTCAGCCAAGTTCCCGGCTTTGTTGAGGATGGAAACGAAAAGGAAGTATTGTGGCATATGGATTCCTTTATGAATACCTGGTCGTGGGGGCTCATAATTTTCGGGTTCCATTTGATGTTCATTGGCTTTGGCTTGCTTCGTTTTGCCCGGTCTCCCGAGTGGTTAGCCTACCTGGTACTATTGGCTGGAATAGCCTATGTGATTAGTCATGGCGCCAAACACCTTCCCTTTGACCCTGCCACCGCTGCCAGTATCGAAAAGGGATTCACAATACCCATGGCTTTGGGTGAACTGCTCTTCGCTATTTGGTTAGTTGTTAAGGGTGGAAAGCAGCATTAATAGAAATAAAATAGGACGCTGTTCAATTCGTCAATTAGCTTTTGGAGAATAATCATTAGCCAAACCTCCTATGACTGTTGGGTATTTCGAATAATATTCCATACCAAGTTCTTTAATGATTAGCACTTGTTCAGGATTTGGAATCTCTTGGCCAGGACTCAAGCCATGAGGAATAGACACTAATGCATCATATTCAAGAGCATCATTATCCGGATGATTATAACATTTCATTTAGGTAGGCATTCTAAATTAGTAAAACCGAAAGTCCAAGCCCAATGGTCACAATACCATGTTGCATAAGGTCCATTTGAAAGGAAAGCTCTCAGCTAATATCGGAACAAGTATAAGTAATTCACTGCGGTTTTAAACCGAATTTAAGCATAGGGCTTGCGCTGTGTTTTAGAGTGGAAGACGTGACGTGCATTATGCCCCATCTTGAATAGTGTGAGTGCGAAGAGTGCAGTGCGGAGGGACTGGCCATGTGCAAGCTAGCCTTTAACCAAGCGCCGTCTGATCCGGCTGAGCGACTCGGGAGTGATGCCCAAATAACTGGCTATTTGATGCAAAGGAACCCGCTCAAAGAGCTCCGGACGTTTTTCTAAAAAATCGAGGTAGCGTTTCTCGGGGGAGGAAGTCACAAAAGCCGTAAGGCGGTCTTGGGTCTTGCCCATGTCCTCTCCCATCATAATCCGCGTCAGCTTTTCAAGTGCGGGGTACTTCTTAAACATGATTGGCTCCACGTCGAATTCACCTACCACGAGCACCGAGTCTTCAACACAGGCCAAGTAATGGTCAGAAGGCTTTTGGAGGGTATAATGGGTAAAGGAAGCCACGGATTCGTTTTCTGCAAAGAACGCCGTAGTTTTTTCATCTCCATCAGTGATATAATACTGACGCACCAATCCTTTCAATACAAAATAACACTTGGAATAAATCTCCTCTTCCTTAAGCAGCACCTCCCCCTTTCTTGCATAATGAATGGGTATTAACGAGGCAATCTCTTCCATTTCTTCTTGGGAAAAGAGTTGTTCTCTATTCATCAATTGAATGAGCGCTTCTTGTGGGTTAAAGGGCACTGCTTTTGACAACATGGCACGGCAAATTTAAGGGATAATGATTGAAGTAACCGCCGACTACCATTCATCGCCCAACGTCTTGAAAAGTGTGAGTGTGCGGTACGGAGAACCTCGCTCTGAGCCCTACCTGTCCGCCATAGCGTCCCGATATCGGGAGCGAAGGCGGATGCTCTCTACTTGTTTAAATCGTCAAACTTCGCCGTCATGGTGGGATTGCCGCGGGTGAGTTTTTTTATCGTTAAATCCTCTGCTTTATTATTGGCTAGGCGGAGATTGTTTTCTGATGATAAGAGTGCGGCTTTTGTTTTTTCAAGATGTGTTATGGTTTTATCAATTTCGTCAATGGCCGTCATGAATTTCCGACTCGCCAGGTCATAGTTTCTGGCAAAGCCTTCCTTGAAACTATTTATGCTCTCTTCAAAATTGGTAATATCCACATTCTGATTTCTCATCAAGGCGAGCTCTGCCTTGTATTTCAGGGAATTCATCGCAGCATTTCTTAGCAACGTAATGATGGGTATGAAGAACTGGGGACGAACCACGTACATTTTGGGGAACTTATGAGAAACGTCAATAATCCCAGAATTATAGAGTTCATTATCGGCCTCTAACAAGGAAACAAGCACCGCATATTCGCATTTCTTTTCTGTACGGTCTTTGTCGAGTTCTTTTAAAAAGTCTTCATTCCTCTTTTTTGTTGCCGTTTCATCTCCTTCATTTTTCATCTCAAACATGATGGAAATGATCTCATTCCCTGCCTCATCTGTTTCTCTATAGATATAATCGCCTTTGCTTCCAGACCTTGAATCATTGTCTTTTTCAAAATAGGCCTTTTGAAAACCCGTTGCACGCAGCTTATTAAATTCCGTCTCGCAATGCTGTTCTAGCGTCTCCCCTATCATTTTTGTGGATAGTTTTTGTTTCATCTCCTTTCGAAAAACAATTTCCTCATCTTTCATCTTGATGATATCGTCCTTGGTTTTGAGTTCCTGTGCATACTTCTCGGACAAGGATTTTTCAAGCAACTGCTTTTCTGTTTCCTTGTTTCTTAAATTATTGGCCAACTCATCTCGCTCTTTTTCAATCTTATTTACCGCTTCAGTCACCGAAAGTTTCGTCTGCATTTCCGCCCGCTCAATTTTAGACTTCATCTCTGATAGTTCCGTTTCCTTCTTGCGCAACTGCTCCGACAGCTCCCTTTCATTCTTGGCCCGCAGCTCACTAATCTGTTGGTCTTTTTTTGCCAAATCCTCCTGCAATGCATTTTTAAGCTTCGCCTCTGCCAGCTGCACTGCGCTCACTTTTTCTTTTTCCGCCAAGTTCAAGCGATTCTGCAATTCTTCTTCAAACTGATGATCCCTCACCTGCTTCAGAATAGCTGCAAATCCAGCTTCGTCTACCTTAAAGGCCTTTTTACAATTGGGACAAATTATTTCGTTCATGTGGTTTGTTTTTGGATAATGAAAGTTTTTTAATTGTTAATGCTCACGTCTGGGATGCTTATACTTCACAACTCAAATGCAGATTTTGCCTTCTTTAAATCTGATACATTTAGGTTTTCTGAAATGTCACTACTTTGGGCAAGTAATCCGTTTTTAGTACTTACATTCAAGTGATAAATGCAACAGCTAAAGCTGTTGGATAAAAGCCCACCCTTGGATTTGCCCTAGGGCAAATCCAAGGGTGGGCTGGCGAAAAACTTCATATTTTTGGGTTGGAAAACTTAAAGAATATGACACATTTAACGCTAAGCGAAAGGTACGAAATTTCAATCTTAAACGAGCAAGGAGTCTCCAAGGCTGAAATCGGTAGAAACATCGGCAAACACAGGTCGACGGTAATCAGAGAGCTAAAAAGGAATTCCGACGGACGAAACAGACAGTATAAAGCCGAATTAGCTCAAAAAAAGTCTTGTGCCAGGCACAAGCAGAAGAACAAACACAAGAACTTCACGGCTGATGTGAGAGACTATGTCATCTACTGGCTGAGAATGGACTTCAGTCCAGAACAGATAAAGGGCCGAGCAGACAAGAACAAAGCACCGTGCGTCTCGCCAGAGCGAATATACCAGTATGTTTGGCAGGACAAAAAGAATGGAGGAGAGACCTCTATCTGCACCTGAGGAAACAGGGTAAGAAATACTGTAATCGGGGAAATAAAAAGGCCGGAAGGGGACACATTCCCAATAGGACTGATATATCGCAGAGACCCACAGTAGTAGACAAAAAGAAGAGAATAGGGGATTTAGAGATCGACCTAGTCATCGGAAAAAACCACAAGCGTGCACTCTTGACCATAAACGACAGAGCTACGGGAGTGCTCAAAATGGCGCATATAAAAGGCAAGGAAGCCAAAGACGTAGAAATAAAGACCAAGGAACTGTTAGAAGAATGGATACCATTCATACATACCATAACTAGCGATAACGGAAAGGAGTTCGCCAACCACCAGAACATCGCCGAGTATCTTGGAATTGACTACTACTTTGCAAGACCCTACCATAGTTGGGAAAGAGGAGCCAACGAAAACCTGAACGGTTTGGTCAGACAATATTTCCCAAAAGGCACTAACTTAGATAATGAAGCCGTCAAGAAGGCGGAAGATATTTTAAACAACAGACCCAGAAAAAGACACGGGTATTTAACACCTAATGAAGTTTTTGCAGCAGCCATTAGCAATGATGGTAATGTTGCATTTATAACTTGAATCCACCAAGTAGAAAACCGAGCAAACAAGGCATGAATGTTCTTATCTTGGAAGTTGGCGAATATCTGGGCGAACAGAGTTAGATTTACCATAAGGAACGAGTGTTTTTGTAAGCACCTCAAAGATATTCTTTGAGGAAAAACGCCTTCCGGATTTTTTTCAATCGTTTAGGACGCTATTGACTTAAAGTACCTTGATGGTTCTCTGCCTGGTGATAATAACAACACCGTACTGCATTAGTTCCCTCAGGTAAAAACGAGGCCCCATTCACCAAACAGCCCATTTTGTTCTTGCCTTCGCAACTAATAGATGGCAAGCTTGCTGCCAGTTTAGGCGCGGGGTCACGCAGACAGGAGGCCATCAACAAACAAGTCAGAGCGATCAAAAGCAGAATTAGGTAGCTCAGGATTTTCAAAAACACAGGGTCTTAATACCAATACTTTGCATCAAAACGTCCATCTCTGATTCTAATTGTATCCTTTTCGTCTTTATTGCTTACCGCATCAAACTCAAAGGTTCCGCAAATGATTCGATTTGTTGTGTCAATCCCAGAAACATGCAGCTTGCCATACATACCTTCCAGACAATAGTATTCTATTGGAAAATTGGAAAAGTACCTGGAATGACCCAGTTTCACATCATTGGAACTTAGCGAATAATCTCCAGTATCCAGTACAATATCTACCAAGTTGAATTCCACCACCTCATTAGCCCAGTTTTTTTTTGCCTTAAGGGTAAGACTTCCCTGATATTTTCCTTTTCTATGGTGGTATTCCAAGCTAAAAGCATTGATACCGTCAGGTAAAAACATGGCCCCATTTAGCAAGCAACCCATTTTGTTCCTGCCTTCGCAGCTAATGGGAGGCAAACTGGCTTCCGGTTTTGGTGCAGTGTCACGCAAACAGGATGTCAAGAAGAAAGGCACGAGTGCCAACACGGCAGGAAATCCCATTCTTCTCAAGAAACATTGCGTGTTCATCTGTTTATATTTCATCAAATCTGACATCAATCTCTTTAACATACTCTCTACTTAAATTTAAGTATTCCTAATTTACTAATGCTGAATAATGAACTTGCTGTGTGACACACTCTTTTCAGAGGATATATACAGAATGTAAATTCCGTCCATCAACCGGGCAACATCAATCTCCGCTTTATCCGTAAGGCACCCTGTCTGTATCAATGCTCCTTTTGCATCAATGACACGGTAAATACTTTTAGTGGGCTTATCCAGACCCGACACATATAACACACTTCTGGTCGGATTTGGATAGATGGTCAGTATTTGAATATTCGTGTGCGCATGACTTTTACCACTTGTATCTAAATTGTTTTTATACATTGGAGCATCCCATAAATTTGCAAAAACAGGATTTCCTCCACTTCCTTCATTAAAGCAGGAACTGGTAAAACTTGAATTCTCGGTACCTGTAAAGCCCGCATTGGTGACCGGGAAACTCGCTACCATTATGGAAGATTGGTAACCGGGATCCCAAAAGTTATTGGCAGAATACAATTGGAATGAGCTATTCATAAACGCACATGGATTGCAGACGGGTACATAACCTGTGATGAAGGTATTTGATGCATTAGCTCCCGTATTGCGGAAAACGTTATTCCCAGATTCCAGGTAGAGTTCACCACTTATCTCCATGTCCACTGCATTATTAAAGAATGCACAGTCCCCTCCTGTTTTACCAGATACAGATAAGGTCGGACTGATACTCACGGTCCCGATGGTTTGGATTCCTCGGTTTGCTGAATAGGTGATTCGCGTGCATTGCATGACCAGCTCCATTTCTTCTCCCCAACTTGAAATTCCTATATCGTTTTGGCTGAAGTTCACTTCTTCAGTGTAAAGCCGCTTTGGACTTACATTTTCATAAATGATTCCATAATCATTGGATAAAAATTCAGTTAACTGAACACTCGAATGGCTCGTCATTTCGAATGCACGCCAACCCGTCTCATTATTTGCAAATACGCAATTTGATAGGTTTACTCCACCGTCTTCGGTCTTAAGTCCGAGCAAATTCCAATGAAAGGATAAATTCGAAAGGGTCAGATTGGTAGAAAGCCCATCCAAATCCAGGATTAGACCTGTACCCAATTCGCGAAATGCACAATTATTAATACTAAAAACACTGGGGTTGGTAATATGCAATCCTACTGAGTTTACGGTGCTGAGACCAATAAAATAGGAGTTTTCAAACACGGAAAATACGCTAACTTCCAGTTCTGAGGCAGCTCCGATATTCACAAGGCCGTTGCTGATCTTGAATTCTGAGAGATAGTTCGATGCAGAGGTCATGATGTTTGGAGTCTGCAGCTTACCTCCATTTATCTCCAATACTTTATCCATAAAAGTTGGGGAACTGGTTCCTACCAAGGCAAACTTGGCTGAAGTTCCAACGCATTCCAGCTCGCCACCTGCGTCGATATTAAAACGAATAAATCCCCCTGAACTGGCGGAGCCTTTTGTAAAATTAAATACGGCAGAACTGCCCAGAATCAATTTCCCATTGAATTCCAAGATGGCATTGGGCCCTTCTAGAACGATATTAGCCCCAGCATGAAAATAAAGGCTGGCACCCTCCTCAATAATTACGCGGCTATTATCTGCGATTGAAAGCGTGCCGCCATTAAATATCTCCAAGACGGTACCGGAACTAAATATGAGGTCTGCCGTATTTGACGTGCTATTATCTCCCACTTGTACCCATCCGGAATTAAACACCTGAACGCCAGCATTGGCAAAGCAATTGGCGCCGCTAACATAGGTCGTATAATGAGACCCAGCGGCAGGGTTTGGATTGCTGCTGCTTGGGGCAGATAGTCCAAGGGGTTCATCAGCATTAATATTCAGAAAACCTCCTGAATACACCTCGACAACAGCTGCCCTATCGGATGTTCCCTCCCCAAAATTAAAACTGGCAGAGCTGGAGAGTGCTAACGGATTGTCTGGCAAACCATTGTTTAATGGCAGCAAGTTATCAATGAAGAAATCCCGACTAACATTGCCCCAATCGGTGTGAAAAGTATTAACAGCACTACCAGATATAACCTGAGTGACCGAATAGTTATCAATTCCGCTTTCGTCGTTCTGCCAGCTTTTATTGGTGGCATCCCAAGCTGAATTGATGTTATAATAGAAATTCTGATTATAAGGTGCAACAAAAGCCGCACTACTCACGCTGGGGACAAAGCAGAATCGTGGTTGATGAATCGTTAATCCAGAAATGGATGGGGTGCCTCCAAATTCTGTAATATCAATGAATGCTCCCGGGGCATTATCTCGGCCATTTGTTTGGCTATTGGTATAATGGACTTTTAGTTTACCATGAATAATTCTAGCATAGAATAAACCAATGAGTAAGTTGCCCTTGTAATTTCCATCATAGATTATTCGCTTGCCCTGAGAAGCATCTGGCAAGGACCGAAATTCCACTTCCCCTTTAAATCCAGCATATATGATGATTGTTGGAAAAATAAAGGGTATGGGCGGAATAAGAACATGTCCTTGTACATCCAAGGTAATAAGTTGGTCGTTTGCATTAAATCCCTGATTTATAGCCACATCTGTCCCATTGCTAATCGCAATATTTCTTATTTGCCTTCCGCGGGAGCTCACTTGAGTTGGGAGTCCAAAAGCATCCAATTCAGCAATGAGGTCAACTCGACCGCCTGTTCTACCAGAATTTCCACTGGCGAAATAGTGATCCTCCAACATCTGCATAGCGGCAAAATTCTCAAGAATATCTTTAGCTAAAGCGACCTGCTTCACCATGCGACCAATCGGTATGGGAATGCCAGGAGCAATCCAAATATTCAATCCTCTTAAATGATAAACACCAGCTTGAAATGACAAGGGAATGTTTGCTCCGTTATGTGGCGAATCCAAGGTGTAAAAGGTTTCCACATCATGACTCTCGGCATTGTTTTCCATTTCTCCCAAGGCATAGCAGCTTACCAATCCACCCATGCTAATGCCCAAAATGGTATTTGGCGACACGCTGCCGTTCAATGCTTTCTGCTGATTCACCCAGCGAATAACGCTTTCAAGCAATCTTGCATTGCGTTGAATGAAGGTTCCACCATCAAGGTAGTTTATATAAATTAAGTCATATCCCTGATCTTCAATTTTTTCCCTAAAAGCGGGCAGTAGATTGCCTCCTACAAAGCCCCAATAATCCTGCATTTCATTGCCTGTCAATTCGCTAAACTGTGTGGGGTCAAAACCGGGAACCACTATTAGGGGCTTTCTTAATTTACCATCACCACAGCCATAACTAATGGTAACATGCGCTTTTGCCTTTGCTCCCATGTAGGCTTCCTCCGCTTCAAAGTCCCACAGTGTAAAAGTGAGGTTCGGGTCTGTATCTGTATAGCGCTTGTACAAGTTATTATTCTTAAACTGAGTATTCCCTCCAAAAATCCCTTTGTCAGTAGTAAGGCGGTAGCGCAAAGTTTTTTGGCCTTCGTTCGCATAGCTAATATTGATTAAAGAATCTAAATCCACTATTCTCCACCCTAATCCATCATCAAAATCCATTTCAATAGTCAACACATTGCCGGAATAGCCTGAAATGAATAATCTAGAAGGCAAAACGAAGGTCACGTCACCCGTATCAGTATAGGTTTTTAAGGGTGCTACCAATAAACAACTGTCCTTTTCAAAAGGAGATACCAATAGGTTTCCATCTTTAAGGTAACGTTCTTCGGGGCCAACTGTCACAAGCAAACCTGATTCCATCGCATTCTCTTTTACGCGGTCAAACTCAAAGACCATCATTCCTATGGGGATAATATCCTGGGCCAAGTACTCATTTATAACCATTTCGGCGCTATCCCAAAGCTCAAGATCACTCGTCCCATGCATATGGGCCGTCAGGAATGTAAAATACATGCCTTGCCATAGGAAGGCGTCCACAGCGCTGTCTGCCGTATCCCTGACTTTCCCGGGTCATCCATGATCAGCCCCCGGTTGAGCAAATAGTTCGTCTCCATCCTTGCCATATTCACTTGCTGGAATATGGAATCTATCTGCATGTAAAAAGGGACGATGTTCGTGTCTTCTTCGATTTCCACCTGCGCTACAGCAGGAATCCATCCAATAAACACTAAAAAAACAGCAATATATACTGATTAAGAAATACTTTTCTCATAGGTTCGGTGTAATTAAATGATCATGAATTAGAGGGAATTACAATGGGTTTTACAATAAAGCTACCCATTTATTCAGCTCATTAATTCATTTATAGTCAAAGCAAGTTAGTTATAATATTGTTTTTTCAGCTATTGGATAACATTTTTTCGTCGATTGTTTAATGTTTTACACCAATAGCGTCATAAACGCTCGAGGAGACAGTAGTAATAATCTCGGAACAAAGTCCAGTCCCGACGCTCATTCTGAAAACTTACAGTTGATTTGGAAGGAGCTTTTTGAATACCCAGATGGTTCAGATTGCTGATATACGGATACAAAGGCATTTCGTGATGTATTTAAAAAAATCACGGGCATAACACCGATAGAATACCGCAATAAATACACAAAGCAATATGTGCTTTCATAGTCATGTTTAAACGCTGAAAAGCGGAGTGAGGAAAAGCATTTGAGCTACTCCAATTTTGAATCATGAAGAAAACCGAGCGAACCAAGATTTAATCTTAGCCACCCACTTGGTAACAAACGCACTATCGCCGTCGCTCTCTTGGTAGTTTTGGTTTCCGATTAGAAGGGCCATGGGTTGAAGTTCCACATATTCCTCGCAAACAACCTTTAGCATCGCGGCAAAGGGTAAAAACAAAATCATTCCGGCGATGCCCCAAACGGATGCCCCAATAACCAAACTTAAAATGGCGGTTAAGGCATTAATGTTCATGCTTCCACCTACAATTTTGGGACTCAAGAAATTATCTGAAACCAACTGAACAAACCAGAATAAAATAATCACAGCCAATGCCATCCATGGAGAATCATACGAAATCAATGCATAAAGCACCGGAATGATGGCCCCAGAAACCGTTCCTATATAAGGTATGATGGCCAAAATTGCCCCTAGAAACCCAAAAAGAAAGGGATTGTCAACACCAATAATCATAAGACCAAAGCTATTGGCAAAGCCTATCACGAGGATAAGAATGAGCATCCCTGAAAGGTATTTTTGTCCTACTTGTTGAATAGACTTATACATCTTTATCACCCGCGCTCTATTGACTTCCGCAGAAAAACGGCTCAAAGCTCTCACCAGGCCTTCTCTATAAATCAAAATCAGAAAGGTAAAAATGATGGTAGCTAAAAATCCAGCAAGAAATGCCGCCGTTGTGCTAAAAGTCTGTTTTAGCAAGGAGCCTGTAGATTCTGTTAGCCATGCCTTAATTCGGTCGCTGAGTTCATTTTGTTCTAAGTCTGGAAGGAAGTCTACATTACTATTGATAAACAAGGTAATCTCAGTAAACGCATGAATGATCTTATCTTGAAAGTTGGCAAATTTTGTGGAGAGTTCTACAATCTGGGTGGAGAAAACGAAAATACCTCCCCCAATGACTAAAATCACAGTAAGTATGGAAAGAAAGGCCGCGATAATTTTATTCAATCCCCAAGATTCCAACCGCTTTACTAAGGGGTACAACATAAAGGATATCAAAGACGCAAAGCCTAAGGGAATGAGGATTGATTTGGCCAAAATCATGACCGTAAATAACGCAAAGACGGTAGCAATAGCGAAAAACAACTTTTGAAAAGATAAGTTCATACCCAATACGTTAGCTAAATAATTCGTTAAAGTTAGTGAAGTTTGGGGTTTAAAAATGGCTAAATAGTCAACGGTTGACGGTAAAAAGGAGACCATGGACCATGGACCATAGACCATAGCCAAAAAAAGTCGACGGTTGACAGCAAAAAAAAGACCATGGACCATGGCAAAAAAGACTTCCGGTCACTGTGTGTTAGCTTGAAAAAATGAAACGACTATAAAGGCTTAGTAATTGGAGTTTTGACGTGATGTGGTAAGTTTCCGGCTACACATGAAATTTAATTTTTGCAAGACAAGGCTCCGCGCTGCATTCGGGAGTTTTCGGGTTTAAATTTCCAACAATAGTTTGCCTGAATGCGGGGATGCTGAGTAGAGCAATTCGAAGGTAACGAGGTGTTTTCATAACCAAACTTGGCGTGAAATAAGAAACGGATTATTTGGGATTAACGTATTTGGAATTTTTTTCATCTGACAAACAAGCTACGGCTTTTCCCTCAACTTCGCGTGGCGATTGTTTTAATTCTCACGAACATTTTGCTGCGCTCGGGATGACGCCCTTAAGAAGAAGTAGGATCTTCACGAAAGGGCAATCAACCAAAAAACGACACTCATATACACCCAGAAAATGGTGAACAGAATATGAACGCTGGTCTCAAAGGCTTTTCCTTTCCATAACCCGGATGAATACACAAACAACTGAAAAATAAAACGGATGCTCCAGAAAAGGGCCAATCCAAAGGCAATGGCATGTCCTAATCGGGTATGGGTGATTTCCTCGGCATAGAAAAAGTTCAATGCTCCGATCATCATCACCGTCAATGCAATAAAGAAGGTATGGACCTGCACCATTTGCTTATTAATAAGACTCAATTTTGGCAGCTCGAGTTTCCATGCAAAACGACGCGGAAAATCGGCATGCACCAAGGCCAAAACCATTAATAAGGCTCCAATGATATGTAGGTGTACTTCCATTAGTTCAATTCAAATAAACGAATAAATGGGTTCAGTTTTAACTCTCTATTAAGTTGAAGTCCTGCTCCCTCAAAAGTTCGCAGCCATGTTGCTCTTGAATGAAAATGAAAAAAGCCCAAAGTATACGCTAGGAAATTGGGGCGATTACGAAGATGCTCGACCACAAATACTTTTCCATCATCCATCAAGACCCTTTTTACTTCTTTAAAAAACACGACCCGCTCCTGATCATCCCTTATTTCATGGGCCGTCAAGAATAAGATAATTGTACCCACCGTCTTATCATCGCAGGGAAGTCTATTTGTTATGATTCGCTCGGTTCCCGGATAGGGAGGATAAGCCTTGCGTGCTCTTCGTATCGAGACTTCCGAATGTTTTAAAGGATCATAAAAATCAAAAACACAAAAGGCTTTTGGTTTGAATTTGTCTTCAATAAGCACACTGCTTTCATCAAACCCTGCATGGATATTGAGCCAAGTTGAGTCACTATTCGCTTGCCCTAAAAAATCGAGGCGATAAAGCACGGATAAATCATAGACATAGGCAGAGATAAACAAGGACCCAAGCACGGATAAACCAGTGACAAGCAAGAGTAATTCTAGCCAAATGGAATAGCCATCGAGGAGGGTATCTGAAAGGAGAAAAAGGATGAGAAGCAGTCCCGCTGCTAAAACATAAAAAGGCCAATTGAAACGAATGATGTTCCATACACCCTGAAAAGGTTTTCTCACGGTTTCCATTTATCTATCACCCCTTTCTTCCAGTAATAAGGTATTTTATCAATCACAAAGGCATTGGCTAAAACGGCTCCTTTTAAGTGCAGTGAATCCATAAACGGACTCTTTGCTTGAAGCACTTCCACCGGTTTGGGAACCCAATTCTGCCGCACTCCTTCAATGACTAACATTTTTCCCTTTTCACCCATTTCAGTGAAAGTAAATGGTAGCGGACCAGCAAATCGCCGGGCTTCCTTCCAATCGGTAAATGGTGAGGTTTCTGGCAAGGCTATTTCCTGGCCTCCTTCTCCCCTAACTATATGAATATTCAATCCTGAAATAGCGTCGCTGAATTGCAATTCTTGAGCAGAACGATTCAGCTTTAAATCAATCAATTCGTATTGATAATGCGTGAAGAAATTCCCGAAATACTTCATCTTTCGCTTATCTGTTTGGGATTTAAGGATATATAAACCGCGAAGTCGCTTACCCTTGGAATTGGTATAGCGCACAAATAAGCGGTAACCAGCTAGGAGAAAATTATTGCCCATAAACCGAGGAAAACCTTTCGGTCGCAATCCTTTTGTTTCGACCAATGCAATGGCTAAAAAAGCCCATTTATCCTTAAAGATATCCAATTCCAAACCGGCTGGAAGCATCCCTTCAACTTCTTCCTTGGGAACGGCATAGGTGATAACTAGGCTGCTTTCAAAAAAAGCCTCAACTGGAAATGGATGATTTTTCAGGAAGGAAAGCATCATCCGAAGTTCGTTGATTTTCTATATGTCCTTTCATATCCATAAAGAAATAGAACAAAAAAGAGAGCCAACAAGCCATTCCATCTTCCCCATAACAGGAGTTCAGGAACAAAGACTACTTCGAGGATATTCATACTAAGAATTAAAACAATCTGCGTCCAGTTAACGAAGGAGCGCTTCCATCCACTCCAAATAACAAGGGCCAAAGCTATTTCCGAGAGACCAATAAGGAGGGTTAATTCTCTTTGCCACTCCTCACTGAGCAATCGACTCACAATTTCTTGATGTCGAGGAACTTGATTTAAGACCTTACAATAAAGCCCATTGATCATCCATACCAAACCTAGTGCAAAGCGAAGAAATGGATAGATGAGCGTTTTCGTCATTAGATGCTTATTCCTTCACGAATTTGGCTCTGCCCAGTGGTTTACCTGTGTCATCAAGTAGCTGAAGCATATACATTCCAGAAACAAGTTCGGAAACATCTATTTGGGTGTTCTGTTGAATAGACTTATTAATTAAGAGCCTGCCTTGCAAGTCGTAAATCATCAAACTCGAAGCCTCTTGAAATTGTTCGAGTTCCAATTGAAATGTATGCCCACATGGGTTTGGAAATATTCTTAAACGAACATTTTCAGGATTTACTACGCTATTGGGAAGCTGACTATCATAGTAATATGTGCTTCTGGTCGATGGGGAAAGTCCGCCGGTTTGGGTTATATAAGCAAGGGTGCGTGTTAAGGTGTTTTCAAAATAGCCGTAGCCAAAAAACTCTTCGTCAAACAATACATTCTTCCATTTCACCAAGCCATTCACCTCAAAATCAAAGGCCGATATTACTACCCATTCGCCTAGCAAAAAATCGAATTTTTTTGTTTCCGAACGGATACAATCTCCCGTGGTATTTCGTAGGTAGCGGTATTTCATCTGTAAACTATAATTTCCATTATTTACATTGATTGAATACTGGTTGCTTGCCGTATCCCTTCCATTTGCATCTTGGTAAGATACTTGCGCTGACATCGCTACCCATGTTGAGCCGTAGAATATCCCATATCTTGAAGAATCCAATAATCCAGAAGTTTTATAAACAAATTCCCTCTTCGAATAAGGCTCGAATACTCCTTGCTTGGTCGTGTAGACGGTCTTTCGAATTAGATCTCCGTTTGCATCATAAATAGATGAATCAATAGCACTATGCTTCCAAGAATTTGTGCTTGATTGCCAATTACTGCTATTGATAGCAACGAGCTTAGCATTGGCATATTTGTATTCTTTCAATTGAGAATTAACCCAAGCAGAAGTAGAACCTGACCAATACTGACTTTCTTTCTTTTCAAGCAACCCACTTTGTGTATTGTAGGTAAATTGGGCTTGCTGGGAGTTTCTTCGATCTCCATTAGCATCTAATATCACAGATTTCCAAGACGCTATATAGTCTCCTCCATTATGCTCATAAGTCATCACACCGCTTGGCTCCCACTGTCCGTTTGTCATTTTTTCACTGACGTTGCTGTCTAAGCGATAAGCAATTTGCGCATTTGCGCTCAGGCTAAAGGCGAATGTCAAGAGACAAATCCATGTTATTTTAAGTAGGTGCATTCCGCAATATCCGTAATTGTTCAAGCACTTGCAATAAAAGGAAAAATTATCCCAAGAAAGGTAGGGCTAAATCGTGTTCAGTTGTTTTAGCTAGGAATCATTTACAAATCCATCTGCTGGAGCATATACCATGGAACACGCATTATACGTTACCCTAAAAACTACTCCTATGAAATCGTTCGTCTTCCCTTTTCTGCTGAGTATATTGATTTCCTTTCAATTGCCCTTTCACCTTGCTTTTTCCTTTTGGGATGATGCGCCTGAGAGTCTGGCTAAAACAGCTAATGCACCTCCAGACAGCATTGGGTATGGCAATAAAATGATTGAGAAACAGGAATTCTTAACATTTAAAAACGGCTGCCAAAACAGCTATTTCTATTCAGGCAGCGACAGTTTTCTATACCTCTATTCAGAGACCAGCGCTCCAAAAATCATGAATGAAGGAGAGCGCACGCCATTAAACATCGCCTTGGTACTCGACCGCAGTGGATCCATGCAGGGAGATAAATTAAAATATACCCTCGAGGCCGCAAAGTTTGTAATTGATAATCTTGATGAAAAGGACATCGTATCCATCATTACCTATGAATCGGAAGTACAGGTGGTTGCCGAAGCGCAAAAAGTGACCAATAAACAGCACCTCAAGAATTTGATAGACAAGATTGGAACAGGAGGCTCAACGAACCTAAGTGGAGGCATGTTTGAAGGATATACGCAAGTAGCAAAAAACAAAAGCAACGACTATATAAACCGGGTACTCTTGATGTCGGATGGATTAGCCAATCAAGGGATTGCTGATTCTGCCACCTTAGTGAAAGCCGTATCTGCGAAATTGGAAGAAACAGGAATTAGCCTTTCCACTTTTGGCGTAGGTGCCGACTTCAATGAAAACCTCATGCAGAGCCTGGCTGAAGCGGGCGGTAACTATTATTTTATCAACTCCCCATACGAGATTCCTACCATTTTCGCGAAAGAGATGAATGGGCTGCTTCTTGTTGCCGCACAAAATCTTCGACTTACCATCATGACTTCAAGCGAATCAATGACTTTAGACAAGGTATATGGCTACCGATATAAACAAGAAGGCGGTAAAATAACTATTGATTTCCATGATATATTCTCAAAGGAGAAAAAGGCTGTCCTGCTCCGCTTTAAAGTGAATCCGCAAGGGACTAAAACTTTGCTTATAGAAGAAACAATTCGATTCACAGAAGCTTCGAATGGCCAAAATCACACCTTGAACATGAGAACCACCGTAAACTTCCTCGAAGACCCGGCCGACTATTCTAAACACTATAATGAAACGGTCTTACAGCAAATCCTCATTTTCGAAAGCAATGACATCATGGAAATAGCCATGCGCAGTGTAGACAATCTCCAATATGAAGACGCCAAAAAGCAGCTTCAAGGTGGACGAAAAGAGCTCGATTTCTTCCGCGGCATCACTCCCGAAAACGATGAATTGGCCCGTCAAGATTCTTTGTATGATGCGTATGAGCAGAATATCGATTCCGTTAAAGTATTAAAAGGCAAAGAACTCAAAAATTATCAGAAGGATAATAAGATGAGGAATTACGAGAATAGGAAGAAGAAATAGTGTTTCAGACACCCGTTTTCAGTTTTCAGAAAAAAAAGCCAGAAGTCAGAAGCCAGAGACCAGACGCCATGAGTATGCCTAAAATTGGTTGACACTCTTAGTAGTCACTTCGAGCCTGTCGAGAAGCGGCACGAGCACCGTTAAACTAACAAGGTTCTCGACAGCCTCGAACTGACTCAACCTAAACCTTCTCCGTCCGCCATCCGCTTGCGTTAAAGCTACAGCGGAGGCGCTAGCTATTTCAGCGACGGCGGAAACCTAAACCTGACTTAGCGAGTGCTAAGAATCTTTTTGATCAAGCGACTAATCTCCTCTGCCTGATTCCAAACCATAAAATGACCGCCTGCTTGGATAATATAATCTGTTTGAACGTATTGAATAGGAATAAGTCGGTCGTGATTGCCGTGGATGGAGATACTGGGGATTGTTTTATTGCCTTTCCAGTTACCTATTTGATTTAGGGCCCACGCAATAAAATGAGGATCGGTTTCATCCATAATTCGTTTGAGCATTTTGCCGTCTTCCTTTTTCAGTTTGGTGCCGAAGAACCATTGAGCCAGTCTGCCTAGTTTTTTAAGTAAGTGTGGGTGACAAAGCCGATCGAGTTTCATTGCCAAGGCCATGCGATAATAGCAGGGGAATTCCCAATGTCCCTTAAAGGAAGATAGTAGAATAAGCTTCTCCGGTTTTTTAAGTTTGGCAACTTCTTGCGCCATCATCCCGCCAAAGGATAAGCCCAAAAGAATAAACTTCTCATCTGTGATAAAGGCAGCCAATCGCTGGACGTATTCTTGAAAATCATCGCCACGCTTTACTGACAGCCATGGAATATAATGCACTTCTAAATCGCCCCAATCCATTCGAGAAAAGGCTCGTTCATCCGCTCCGAGGCCGCTAAGGACATAGATAACCTGCTTCATGCTTTCGGTTTCAAGAATTGGTAATTAAATAAGAGGATGATGAGATACCCTCCAATATACGCCCAGATATCTTCCCAGGCGAAGGAGGTTCCAAGAACCACGCGAGCGAGCTGATTGTCATGCAAGCCTATCGATTCAATGAAGTTTATGGCTTGGAGTGCTTCTACCGCGAAGGCAAAAAGCAATACGCCCAAGGCCGTTAATGACTTGGACCAATTGAAAAAGCTGAGCAAGAAGGTATAGATGAGTAGCACTACGATGGTATCACCCAAATAGGGCCGCACAAAGGAATCATGTACCCAAAGGGCAATAAAAACCTCTAAAAGGAATAAGAGGACAAAGCCAATGAAATAATTGATTTTAAAATGCATCTGCTAGTTGGAGGGTTTCGTTAAAAACTTATTGAACTCCAAAGCTTTCTCTACCCAAAAATCAAGCTCTTCTTCGCGGTCGAAACCATCAGGACCAATAAAGAGAAATCCGCGCATTGGCTTTCCAGTAAAGTTCATCTCCTTACTTCCTTTTTGATTGAGCAGTTCTTCATAAGGTAGTTTTCCCACTCGTACCATCAAACGGTCTTCTTTGGTAAGCTTACCGGAATCGACTCCCATGCACATTTTTCCATTGACCATAAAGATAAGAGCACCCATCATCTTTTTTTCTTCTACGATGCCTTTGTTACTTATACGTATTCGAACGCGTTCTGCCAAGTATTCACTGTATGCCATGACTCATTAAATTCCAATAATCAAATTACAAATTCCAATATTTCTCGGCAGCAAGCCACTAGAACTTAATCATCAAAAGTATAGACGCCTTTTTCTGATACCTTATAGCTGAGTGCTTTATAATTCTTTATAAACAAATCAAATCCCGGTTTTAAGGTTTTCCAGAAGGCTTCCAATTCCTTATTTACAGAATACTCCTTTTCATAGTGCTTCATATTGCTATCCGACATCTTGAAAGGAAATACATAAACGGGTATTTTCTGCTGTCCATTGTTCTTCGCATACACCGCATGCATATAGATCTCTTTGATGAGGTCATCGGTCATGGGCATACAGCCGATGGTTACACAATTACCATGGATAAATATGTCGCCACCTAGGTTCGGGGCCTTACTGCGGCGCTTATCGGCCAAGTTGGGATAATTCAGACCCAGTGATAAATAAAAACTGCTGGATGGATTAAAGCGATCGATATGATAAATGCCCTCTGGCACTTGTCCATCGCCTTGCCTTTCTTTGGGACCTAATGAGCCAGAAGAGGCACATATAGGATAGGTTTTAAGCCAACTATAGGTAGTAGCTGATTTCTTCTTCACGAATAATTGAAGTTCTTGTTCTGCTTTGAAGGCTAGAATAAGGATTTCATAATTCCCTCTAGTAAGCTGAAGTTTAGCAAGGTCGTTTTCAATCGCCTTTTCCTTCTCCGAAATCGCTGTGCGCACTCGGGCATACTTTTTTTGTTGAGCTAAGAAATCATCAATTAGCATAAAGGAAGATAGACTTATGACCAATAGCCAGATACTTGTCAAAAATATTCTTGTACTTTTCATACTTTTTTATGGGTTTTCGGCCGCTTTAATTTCATGCACTTTAAAGGTATGCTTGATGATAGAAACGATGGTCGTGGCAAGTATCGCGCCCAAGAAGGCGAGAAAAACATCCTATTGCGCATCCCAAATCACGGAATATACCGCCAGAAATAGCGATACTAAAAGACATAGCTTCGTTTGGTTTCAAACAAATATATGCAAATCGCCGCAAGCAATAAATGCCTAACTAATAGGTATGGAGGGCCTTCTTAATCGAACTAACGAGTCCAATGCCTCCATAGATAAAGCCAGTATAAACCTGAACCAAACTTGCTCCTGCATCTAACTTAGCTTTGGCATCATCGGCGTTCATGATTCCTCCTACCCCTATGATTGGGAATTTGCCACCGCTTTCTTTATGCAAGAAGCGAAGCACTTCATTCGATGCCTCTTTAACCGGCAATCCGCTTAATCCACCGGCACCAATCTTTTCAATTTGAGCAGACGATGTTTTCAAATCTGTGCGGCTTAGGGTTGTATTTGTGGCAACCAATCCATCAATACCTGTTGAAAATACCAAGTCGATAATATCCGCCAATTGCTCATGACTAAGGTCTGGTGCAATCTTCAAAAAGATAGGTTTGGGGTCGCCAATTGTTAGCTCCTTGCGCAGTTCGATCAATCCATTGAGTAATTGCTCTAAGGGCTTCTTCTCTTGGAGTTCGCGCAATCCTGGGGTATTCGGACTACTAACATTCACCGCGAAATAGTGCACATGAGGAAATAATTTCCGGAAACAATAGCGGTAGTCTTCCCAAGCATCTTCATTGGCCGTGATTTTATTCTTACCTATATTTCCACCAACAATTACATTCGATTCAACCCGTGCTAAGCGTGATACGGCTACATCCACCCCTTCATTATTAAAGCCCATACGATTGATTAAGGCTTGATCTTCCACCAAACGAAACAGGCGGGGTTTGTCATTTCCTGGCTGTGGACGAGGTGTTAAGGTGCCAATTTCAATATGTCCAAAGCCCATACTTGCCAAGGCATCTACCCAGCGTGCATCCTTGTCGAAACCGGCAGCTAAGCCTATTTGATTTGGAAATATAATGCCTGCCACCTCTACCGGTTTATTATAGGCATTGGCGGCAAACATACCGCTCATCATAGCCCGTTGCCACGAATAGGTATTGAGTCTCTGCCAGGAATTCATGGCAAAATAATGCGCCTCCTCGGGAGACATCGAAAACAAAACAGGTTTGAGTAGCGAATACATATTAGAAAGGATAGCCTATCCCAAAGTTGAAAGTTAGGCGTCGGTTTAAATAATTAAAATCTTGCAAGACTATACCCCCATTTTTATGGTAGGATGGGTCGCGTATTTGAGCACCCATATCGAGACGAACAAGGAAAAATCCAAAATCGAAACGTGCACCGATACCGGCATTTAATGCAAATTGATTGAAGAATAAAAGGCTAAATTCTGCACCTGGCAAGGCATTATCTGGATGAACATTCCAAATATTACCTCCATCCACAAATAGAGCACCCTCAAGTAGTTCACGGATTACCCGAAATCTAACCTCGGCAGATCCTTCAATAACCACCTCCCCTGAACGGTCAATTTGATTCGCATTTACGCTGGTATACGTTCCCGGACCAACATTCCGCGGAGCCCAACCACGCAAACTATTTGCTCCTCCAATAAAGAAGCGTTTATCAAAAGGCACAACGCGCGAATTGCCATAAGGAAAGGCCAAGCCGGTATGCAGGCGATAAGCAATATTCACATCGCTATTCGTGTTCATATAATAACTCATATCAAAATCGCCTTTAGCAAATTGAAAGAGGTTGGTATTAAAAATCTTATAAATGCCATCACTCGGCTTTGGAGTTCCGCTTAGTACAAACCCGGTGTAAAATGCATTTCCAGCAGTTTCTACATTCAATCTGAACTTATGATAATTGCCTGTTGATGAAAGTCCCTTGTCTTTATAATACCATTCAAAACGCGTTGAAGGAATAAAGTTTGGGTTTAGTAAGCTGCTCAAAAGCACCCTATCGCCTGGAGAAAGACTATCCAAGAAATTACTCTTTATCGTTACCTGATTGAGGTTCCATTCCAAAGGCACAAATCTGAAAAAATTAAATCCACCACCCACAGCGTAGGAAAAGTTGATTAGGGAGGTGCGCTGAATAAAATCCGGATTATACTGGTAGGAAAAAGTAAGGTTAAAGGTTGTGGTGGGAGATTTCCAGTTCATGGCTTTGCCCACTTGCTGTATCCAATTCCAATCATGAATCCATAAGAACTTCGGAATCACCAAGGAGTTAGACAAACTCTGTTGCATATTGGAGAGCACAAATTTGCGGTTAGTATACTGAAACTCAGTAGCACCGGAATAGGTTACGTCAAAAAGTTCTGCGCCACCAAACGTATTCTTATGCCTAAACAATACCTGCCCAGAAAGCCCCCATATACGTTGGTTACTCGCCACCGCCGAACTCGACTGATCCGAAGTGATTACCTGAGGCTCGACACTGAATTTCATGGATGGATCTGGTATAAGTACCACGAACATATCGATTAATTTATTGGCTGTATCTGGATTCATTTCCAGTCGCAATGCTGAGAAAATTTGCAGTCCATATAATCGATTATAAACCCCCAAAACCAATTTATCGCTATACCCGATCCCGGGCCTCACTTTGATATAATCCGCAAAAATCTGTTTGGAAATGGGCATGCCATGAGTGCGAACATAGATGCCGTCAATTTCTGTATAGGTTGAATCATCCTTTCCTTCAAGATAATAAGGATAGGAGATATCCACGTAAACATCATTGAACTGATAGGTTTCATGCCTTTTATACATCCCAGGGTTTTTCACCTCTATCGCCATATTAATGGTATGATTTCCTTGGTTGGAATCCACATCAAAGGCGATATACTGTTTATCGAAGAAGAAATACCCGTTATTCCTTACATAGGAAGCAATTCGGTCGCGCTCTTCGCTCATTTTCTCCGTATTCACCACGTCGCCCGACTCAAAACGACGATCGGAGGTATCTAACATCAAGAGTTTGTGCAAATCACGATCGTAGATACGGTATTCAATATCTGCAATCCTATAGGGAGCATTCAGGTCAACGGTATAAGTAACAAAAGCCTTCTTTCGGCGGGTGCGCACTTTATAATCTACCTTGGCATTGAAGTATCCATTATTAAAAAGGTAAATTTCCAATTGATTCGAACTCAAGTCTAGCTTGGAGCTGTCAAGCAGATTCGGCTTTTCTCCAATCTTTTCGCGCACAAATGTCCGCACTCGGTTTGAATCTCTTCCATCCAATCCAAAGTTCCATGCCTGCAGGTAAAAGGGATAGATATCGAGAATTTTCTTATTATCGGTATAAACCAAATAATCCCTCAATCCCGCTTTTAAGTCTTTATGATCAACGCCTTCAAACTTAACGCGGTTGAGCAATAATTCATCCTCATCTAAGTGACGGGTAACCGAACATGCAGCTAGTCCCCACGTGAGCAGACAAAATAGATATATTTGAAACTTTCTGTTCACCTAAAGAATTATGGCATTAGCTATTTCGGCAATAAAATACGTTCAATCTTTGCGAATAAAGAAATTCAGGCAAAAATACCATCATTTCGTGGTAGAAGGCGACAAGGCTATGCATGAATTATTCCATAGTTCGTGGAAAATCATTACTTGCTATTATACCGATTCATTCAAGCTTCCAAAAACCACGCGTGAGGCCATCCTAGTAAGCCACAAAGAAATGGAACGTTTGTCGCATCACCAAGCGCCGCAGAATGCTTTGGCTGTGGTTGAAATACCCCATTGGGAGGAGGCTATTCCAAGTAATGGCATTCAACTTTATTTAGATGGTATCCGCGATCCGGGAAACCTTGGAACCATTCTGCGTATTGCCGATTGGTATGGCTTAAAGCAGGTATGGTGCAGCGAAGACACCGTTGAACTCTATAACCCCAAATCGATTGATGCCACCATGGGCTCCTTTTTGCGCGTGAAATTATTAATAAAACCTGCCATTGAATTTCTTGATGGATGTCCTCTCCCAGCCTATGCCGCAGTAATGGATGGACAGAATGTGCATCAAGCGGAATTGCCGAAAGAGGCGGTATTAGTCATAGGAAATGAGGGCAAGGGTATTCAGGAGGATGTTTTACAGCGCATCGAAAATAAAATCAGTATTCCGCGATTAGGTGGTGCAGAATCTTTGAATGCGGGTATAGCAACCGCTGTATTGATGGATAATTTTTTTCGAGGGAATTAATCGCTACCTGGATTTTTGAAATGATCGTAGAGCATGGTTTCTTTGCTCCATACACCCTTTTTGTAACGAAAAAAATCATAGGTTCCATCCGGAAGGTATAAGGTATAGATTCCTCTGGCTCGTGAATCAGCTGGTTCGGTATGTTCAAACACGATAAGCTTCTCTTTGGATTCAATCTTCAAGGCCATATTCGCCCCATTTTTATACTCCCAAATAACGCGGCTCTGATACATGCTCGTGCCCAAATCGAAGATTGATAGCCCGAATACCGGTTCATCAAATTCATTCCAAGAAAGCACATCGAGTACTTTGCGGTCGGTTTTGATGGTATTGCCATTCCAACCAACAAGCAGGTAGTATACTTCTTTTTTATACTTGATCTTTTCTATTTGGTAATAGATGGCTCCATACCAGTTTTCAGGACTGAGACTCGCGTGATAAGCTGAATCATTATTTCCCAATTCATGCGAGGCATCATTTAACCAAACCGCCTCTTTTTTAGTATCGGCGTATTGTAAAACACCAAAGAAGCGGAAAGAATCATTTGGATGACGAAATCCCCAAGTGAGCAAGCGAAAAGAACGATCGGGCGCCTCGAGAATCCGAATATTGGCTACCGAATCAAAACGATGTTTAAAGGAACCGGGCAGCAAAATTAGGCTATCCATATTCATATTAAACAGGGCAATACATGAATCTCTATCGGCATCCTTTCTACACTCTACCATATCAAAACCCAATGCAGAAAGGCGCCAAGAAAGACGTTCAATCTCAGTTTGGGCATTCGCCATGGAGGAGAGTGTGAGAAGAAAAAGGAAAATGCGCACTTTTATTTTCATGTAGATAATGCTTGGATAGGATGAATAAAAAACCGCTCCAATCCTGAGATTAGAACGGCTTCCTTTCTGTTTTATTCTTAGCGCGCTTCCAATACAAAAGCAGAGGCTCCACCTCCACCATTGCAAATTCCTGCCGCACCAATTTTTCCATTATTGCCGTGCAATACATGAATCAAAGTAACCAAGATACGCGCGCCGCTGGCTCCCAATGGGTGACCAAGTGATACCGCTCCTCCGTTTATATTCACTTTTGCTGGATCCAATTTCATGATTTGATTATTGGCGATAGATACCACCGAGAAGGCTTCATTGATCTCGAAGAAATCAACCTCATCCGAAGTAATCCCTGCTTTAGCTAAAGCGATAGGCAAAGCTTTCGATGGAGCTGTCGTAAACCACTCTGGTGCTTGAGCCGCATCCGCATATCCTCTCACAACCGCGATTGGTTTAATACCCAAAGCTTCTGCTTTCTCTTTACTCATCAAAACCAAAGCTGCTGCACCATCATTTAGGTTAGAAGCATTTGCCGCTGTAACGGTTCCTTCTTTTTGGAAAACCGGACGTAAGGTTGGGAGTTTATCAAAGTTTACATTGCGAAAATCTTCGTCTTCTGTTACACTAATGGGGTCGCCTTTTCTTTGTGGAACACTTACTGGAACAATTTCTTCCGTGAATTTTCCGGCTTCCCATGCTTTCGCTGAACGGGTATATGATTCAATGGCATAGGCATCTTGCTCTTCGCGAGATATATGGCAGTCGGTGGCACAAAGTTCCGCGGCATTCCCCATATGATAGGCATTGTAAACATCCGTTAGCCCGTCGTTTACTAATCCATCAATCATGGTAATATTGCCCAATTTTGTTCCATTTCGTGCATTCATATAATGCGGAACCATCGACATATTCTCCATTCCTCCCGCTACAACTACGTCATTATCGCCCGTCATGATAGACTGAGCCGCCAACATCACCGCTTTCATTCCACTAGCGCATACTTTATTTACAGTAGTTGCTGGGACATTGTCAGAAAGTCCGGCAAAAATCGTCGCTTGACGTGCAGGAGCCTGTCCGAGACCGGCTTGCAAAACGCAACCCATAAATACTTCATTCACTTCACTTCCATCAATACCTGCTTTTTCCAAAGCTGCCTTGATAGCGATTGCACCCAATTTAGGAGCAGGAATGCTAGATAAAGCTCCACCAAAGCTGCCAATTGGTGTTCTTACGGCAGAGACAATATATACTTCTTTCATGTTCGTTAAATTTCGTTTTTAATCTGGCGCGAAGATAAGTTTTTTAGTCACCCAAACCTGAGCCCACGCGCGGATTATTCTCTTGCATATATCCGACCAAATTTTTAACTTACAAGCAGATATAAACCAAAGCCTATGAAAACAGACTTTACAAAAATCGCCATTGGCGTACGCAGTGATGGACTGCATCCTGGCACTTTAGATGCTGCAATCAATCTATCCAAAGTTTTCAATTGCACCTTACACTTAATTTGTTTTGACGACAATTGCGCGGTGTACGAGCAAATGATTGCTGAAAAAGCTTCCGAAGGGAATGTAAAATTTGAGATTATCCGTAAATCTTCGGAATCGGTAAAAACAATGGTAAAAGCTGCTAATGAATTAGAAGCCGATTTATTAATTGTTCCCGCCGACAAAAATTCACAAGGAATCGTGAATGCAATGAATATTCCGGTGTTGACAGTCAAAGATGAATTCAGCTCAAAACCTGTGAAGCATATTGTTATGCCTATTCACGACAAACCAGAAACACGCCAGAAGGTGCCTGTTGCCATGCAAATTGCCAAACATTTTGGCGCCATGATCGACATCATCGCGGTGAGTGGAAAAAGTGAAGAAGAGCAGAAAAGGGTGAAATCTTATGCCCATTCTGCTGAAAAATTCATGTCGGAAAAAGGGGTCGAATGCAACTACCATTTCCATCTCGGTGGGAAAGTAGATCAGGTAACTGTCGACTATGCCAATGAGAACAATGCCGATTTGATTGTGATTATGAATGACCGTGATGCGGGCTTTTTTAGCGCCTCATTGTCTGAAAAAATCATACTCAATAGCGCTGTACCGGTAATTATCGTTGAGCCACGTCAATTATCGACCGTTGGTTCATCGGGTTATTAGTTTAGTGCCTGGCAACTAAAAACGAGTACGAAAGGTTTGTATCGCTAGTGACCCTTAGCAGATACAGACCTTTTTTTATGTCTCCTGCCTCTATCTGAATTGCATCGGTCGATTGAAAAAATTCTTGACGAATCAATTTACCCTGTAGGTCATAAAGTTCCATCTTTCCAGTCAGTTGAGCACCGGCAAAGTCTACCGCCATACTTTCTCCTCTAAAGGCAAAACCTTCCGAATTCAAAAGCTTCCAAGTTGTTTGAAGCGTTTCTTTAAACCCGAGTGGATGAGCCAAACCACGGCGATTCATAGCCTGATAAATAATCATACTGTTTACCCCTCCATTTTGAAGCGAATCGCATTGACGGCAATTTGCAGCCATCTGCATAAACGTCATCTGGCCTACCTGATTGTATAAGGCACAAAGCACAATTTTGTCGGTTTTATCAGGACCAAGACTATCATAAACCTCCGACAAGGCTGATACCCATACTTCCGCATTATTGTATTTATTGTTCGAGAAATCTCCTGGAAAATTCTTATTGGTATTGGCTGCTCGACCTTGCCAAGTCAGATTCCCATCCCAACTAAAAGTCTTTTCCCATCCATACGGATTTATTTGGCGGGAATACGACATCGCAAAATAGTCGCAAGTTCCTTCTTCCATAGATGTACGCTCCAAGCCATTCGTGGTTCCAGGCGCAGCTGCATAGGATAAAACATGTCCTAATTCATGAATCAATACATCCGCATCTTCGGCATCATCAATCCCTCCATCACCAAATAAAAGCGCCAACTCGCCATATGCAGGAGTAAATCCTGAAACATCGGCTCCATTTGAAGCATGTGGATCAACTTGCACCGTTGTATTCGGTAAATTATAGCCTAGGTCGTGTACCCTGCGAACCCATGTTTGCAAGTGATATAAGGCATTTACATATTCAAAATTATCATCCGAACGATTGAAATTAAAATCGGGACTAAGTCCTTTTGGTTCATCCGTCGCTGGGCTTTCCAATTCAGTGAAGTGAAAAACAGAATCACGCAGTATAAAGCTGTCGTTCGCAAAATCGATCACCAAAGGGCGAAGCATGCGTTCATTATTGATTGCTGGAGAGTCTGCATCATTGAAATCTTGGTACGCTCCTCCATAAGGGACCTCTGCACTGGTTAGCGGATCAGGATTGAATACCTTCGCTTGAATCGTGCTATCCTTGCCTTTAAAGCGCCATGCATACTCTTCTTTATAGAGCTCATTGAGGTCTGAAGTATAATAACGCTTCTCGGCATAAGCACCCACATCTTCCACCACCACTGCTTCTACACAAGCCTGCCAAGTCACGTCCTGTAAAACCCAAATCTTTTTCATGTATCCGATATGCGCATTCGAAGAGAGGCTTTTTTTAAGTTTGGCAAAATCTGCAAAACTGCCGGCATGCTGGGCTTCTAAATTCTGTGTTTGATACAAAACCTGACGAATGACTTGATTTCTATCTACAAAGAATTTGACATAGCGGTCTTTATACGAAACTCCCTCCTTTTGGCATTCGAATAGGTAATAAGACCCTTCTGGACTCACCCGCTCTGCGCTAAGTTTGAACTGATTTAATTGGTAAGAACCCCTTAGCAAAGGGAGACCTTGTTGTAAAACAATATCCGGAGTAATGACTTCTCCCCACTGAATGGATAGCGATGGAAATAGTTGAATGGGCGGTTCAGAAACCTGAGTCGGAGTGTATTGCGCCGAAACATGAAATACCATATATCCAAAGGCAGCAATACTTAATATCCAATTTTTTAAACGCATATCACTTCAATATTAGGAAAATTCTGAGCAAACATTTTCAATTCTTCTTTTTTGTCTAGGTCAAATAACACATGTAATTCAGGCTCGGGCGTGTAAATTAATTCCGTGACTTCTGCTTGCACTTGATTAACCAGTCGGTAGGCATTGCCATCTTCTCCAAAAGGAAACTTCAATACTACCCTACATTGCAATCGCTGTACCTGAAAAGATGACGCCTCAAGTGCCAATCTGGTTGCATGTCCATAGGCATTAATTAATCCCGGCACTCCTAAGTTCGTTCCTCCATAATAACGCACCACCACAACCAATACTTGACTCAATTCAAAGGAGTTAATTTGACGCAGGATAGGTGACCCCGCTGAATGATTCGGTTCACCATCATCGTTTGCCCGATAACGTGCACGATCGGCACCTAGTACCCAAGCATAACAATGGTGGGTGGCATCGGGATAGCGCTCTTTTAAATTTTGTAGCTCCACTTTGATGGTTTCCTCATCCTCCACAGGAAAAGCAAAGGCTAAAAAACGTGAGCCCCGGTCTTTGAACTCGCCAGTACTTGCTTTTTCTATGGATAGATATTCGTTTGGCCCTGCCATGACACAAAGAAAGAGAATTCATCACGAAGACACTCCCTTGCTTAACTAGGCATTAGTGCGTATAATGCAGATTGAACCCAAAGAATGATCATTCTCTCGACTATTGCACTCATTCTAAGCCTGCTTCTCATACTCGTTGGCTTGCCTATCCTTGAGAAGGAATGGCGCAACTATTATTTCAATGAAATAAAATGGAAAAATCGAATCAGTCGGCATCAGTTTATACAAATTGATGAATTCTTCTCCAAACGATTCAGCTACTATAAAAAGTTAAATGCAGATGGACGAGCCAAATTCATTTACCGGAGTTTTCAGTTTATGGAAGACTGGGAATTTGAAGGCCGCCGCGGAATTTTAATAGATCATTCCAAGCGCTTGCTCGTTTGCGGAGCCGCAGCCCAGTTAACCTATGGCCTCGATTATTTTCGACTCGATTATTTCCATCATATTTTCCTCTATCCCGACACCTTCTATTCCGACTTAGCCGAGGCAGAAGTAAAAGGACTTACCTATAGCACCGGGCAAGTGGCGTTCTCGTGGAAAGACTTTGAAGAAGGTTTTAGTATTGATAATGATGCCTATAATTTGGGACTTCATGAAATGGCGCATGCCTTGGAGGTCAATCATAAAAAACTTTCCAAAAGTGATAAAATCGTAGACCTCTTTTTTGCCGACTTTATCCAATTTTCCGTTCCTGAACATAAGCTCTTCGTTGAAAGAGGCGAAGGATTTCTGCGACAAAGAGCCCTTGCCAATGAGCATGAGTTTTTTGCCGTTTGCGTGGAGAATTTCTTTGAAGTCCCTCAAGCTTTCAAAGAGAATCTACCAGATATCTTTAACCACCTCTGTGCATTGCTGAACCAAAACCCGCTGAACACGACCGAGAATTATCTACTTCAGCCTGGTTTTATTTACGAAGTGAATAAGACCAGCAAACGTAAAATCCCGAGGTACTTGAAAAACATCAAGAAACCCTATACCCCGGGAGTTTTAAGAATCTATTCCCTTCTTATATTTCCTGCTTTCTATTTCCTCACCAAAATGCTCATCAATAACCCGGATAATAGGCAGCTCATTTTTTTGATGATGGGTCTTGGCGGAATCCTGTTCACCGCGCTTCATTTTCGTTCTGAATTGTGGAGAGACAATCAGACTGTTCCGCACCTTGCACTTGTATGGAACTTGATGCGCGGAGCAGGTTTAAGCATTTGTATTATTTTTCTATTCAGTCACAGTTTTTGGCAGTATCCTAAAAATGTACGCTATCGTTTGAACGACAGTAGCATTCGTTGCCAGGGCAGGTATTGTCAATTAAAATCCTCCTCGGCATTCGACTACCCTACTCGGTTTAAGCGGCTGAATACGTACCATCTAAGCATGTCGGATTTTGTGCGTTTCGAAGAACAGAAGGTTCCAGTATACTTTGAGGAACATAGCACCCGCGGCATGTTCGGACTATTAATGGAGTATGATTTTTCTATTGTGGCAGGGAAGAATCGGTATTACCCGGAATAGTGTGTGTGTGTGCTTCAATCCGTAACACGAAAGTTGAAACCAAATCGCTATCCACTAGCCGTCACCCTGAGTGAAGCGTAGCGGAACCGAAGGATAAAGGCGCGTACTTAATCAAGGCACTATCGGCCCTCTTCCATCGGCTATTGCTCGGGATGACGGGAGAAAAAATAATCAAGGATGAAAATACTCAAAAACCACCTTGGCCTTCGCAGGACCTAAAACAGCGGCAAGACTTTCTTCAGAAGCTTCGTTGATTTTTTTGATTGAACGGAATTGGCTGAGTAAAGCCTTGGCCAATTCATCACCAATTCCCTTGATATCAGTCAACTCACTTTTGAGCGTTCCTTTATCTCTGCGGTTTCTATGATGGGTGATTCCAAAACGATGGGCCTCATCCCGCATCTGTTGGATAATCTTTAAAGTCTCCGATTTCTTGTCAATCAACATCGGCACTGGGTCTTCAGGGTAATAGATTTCCTCCAAACGTTTGGCAATGCCTATGATGGCCATCTTTCCATACGCCCCAATCTCTTTTAAAGCTTCTACCGAAGCGCTGAGCTGTCCTTTCCCTCCATCCACTACAATGAGCTGAGGCAAGGGTTCCTTTTCCTCCATCATTCGGGTATAGCGGCGGGTTAAGACTTCCTTCATCGTGGCAAAATCATCCGGACCAACCACTGTTTTTACATTAAAATGACGGTAGTCTTTTTTCGCTGGTTTTCCATTTCTAAAAACCACACAGGCCGATACCGGGTAGGCTCCTTGGAAATTCGAATTGTCAAAACACTCGATATGGAAGGGCAATTCAGTCAGCCGCAAATCGTCGCGCATTTGGGTCATGAGGCGTTCTACTTTTACCTCGGGGTTAAGGCGCTCGTATTGCTCCAGCTTCTCGCGCATATAGTAGCGGGCATTCTTTTGGGAGAGTTCGAGCAGCTTCTTTTTGTCACCAATCTTTGGAACGACAAATTGAATCTTATCATCACTAACATTGGGTACGAATGGAACCAGAATCTCCCGACTGGTGCTATTATACCGCGCTCTGATTTCTCCAATTGCCAAAGCGAGCAATTCTTCTTCGGGCTCATCTAAATTCTTCTTCAGCTCAATGGTCTGGGTTTGAATGATCATGCCGTTGGCAACTTTCATGAAGTTCACAAAGGCATATTTCCCTTCTTGGGCTATGGAGAATACATCTACATCATGAATCGTATGACTCACTACAGTGCTCTTGCTTTGGTAGTTCTCCAGGGTTTCGAGTCGCTTACGGTATTCTTCCGCCTGCTCGAATTGCCAAGTATCTGAGGCTTCTTGCATCAAGAATTTCAAATGATTCAAAGCCTCCCCAATACTTCCTTTTAAGATCTTTCGTACCTGATCAAGCGAAGCCATATAGCTCGCTTCATCTTGCAAACCCTCGCAAGGACCTTTGCAATTGCCGATATGGTACTCCAAACAAACTTTAAACTTTCCTGCCTTAATATTGGCATCACTCAGTTGAAGATTACAGTTTCGCAAAGGATACAGCTGACGAATCATATCCAAAATGGTATGCATCATACGCACCGAGGCATAGGGACCAAAATACTCGGAACCATCCCGAACCATACTGCGCGTTGGAAATACTTTCGGGAATCGGTCTTTGGTGATCCGAATAAAGGGATAGGTTTTATCGTCCTTAAGGCTAATATTATACCTGGGCTGATACTCTTTAATGAGGCTATTCTCCAAGAGCAAGGCGTCGAACTCTGAATCAACCAAGGCAAACTCTATCCGACGAATACGACTAACCATTATCGCAGTTTTGCGGTTTTCGTGATGCTTTTTATTGAAATAGGAACTTACCCGCTTACGCAGGTCTTTGGCCTTTCCGATATAGATGAGTATGTCTAGCTCATCAAAATATTTGTAGATGCCCGGCGAATGGGGAATCTGCCGAATGGTTTTTTTAAGCTCCTCTTCTATCGCCGATTTCTCCATACATTATGCTTCTCCTAAGCCCTCGGCAAAGGCGCATAAGGCTCCATAAAGGGCAAGATGAATCGGTTTTTGGTACTCGGAATTTTTGATGGCTTTAAGAACATCTTCCTCTGTATCATGTACATCAAAGAAGGCCAATAAAGGAACATAAATTTCCATCAACTCTTCGGTCTGCACATTTTCAGCGCCCGCCAATATCTCTGCAATATCCGCTTCGGCTATGTCTTCGTTTTTCAGGATTTCTTCATAAACAAAGAAATCATCTTGATAAAGCTCATCATCCGCCAAAAGGAATTCATTCAAGAAATCCATCAAGTCGATATCAATATCTTGGGTAGCTGCCTCTGTCATGTAGATATACATGTTCAGCATCTCACTACCGCTATCGCTGGTATCGTCTTCTATTTGCAACCATTCTTCTGAATCGAGGTAATTCTCGTCTAGCTGGGCAGAATCGGAAGCGATAAAGCTAAGCATGAGTAAGTCGAAGAGGTAATGATAGAGCGGGTCGAAGCTCGGATGTGCCTCCAAACTCTTATCCATCTCAGCCAATTTAGCCTTGAACGCACCGGTATGTCCGAGTAGGGCAACCATATCGTTCAGAAGCAATTGTCCTTCTTCGGCATTTACATTACTTGACCCTTCTACAAAACCATGTATCATGGCTTGCAGGGCATTTTTAATTGGGGGGATTATCTGACTCATGCTTGATTCCAATTTCCTTTGGTATAGGTACCGATTGCTTTTCCGACTAGGTCCTTCATCCAAAATGGCGAATAAATAGATTTAGAGCGGTTACTACTTTTATTGAGGGTCCATGTTTCTTGGCGACTAAATACGCTCAAGTTGGCTACCTCTCCCGGAGCGATTACTCCAGTTTGTTGTTTCAATAATTTACGCGGATTACCAGATAATACCTCCACCAAACGTTCATCGCTGATAGTTGGAATGGCGGCTAATAGCGTTGGCAATACCGTTTGAATGCTGCTGATTCCGAATGCGGCATAATCGAATTCCACCTGCTTATGTTCGGTGTCTTCTGGATGATGGTCGGATACCACGGCATCAATACTTCCATCCAAAACCCCTTGGCGCAAAGCTTCCACATGATGCTTGGTTCTAAAGGGTGGAAACACTTTATAGCGGGTATCATACTCTTCCAAAGCACTGTCGTCGAATACCAATTGATGCACGGCTACATCGCAGCTTATATTCAAGCCTTCTGATTTAGCTCTTCGGATGATGTCCAGTCCCTGAGCCGTAGATATATGGGAGAAATGAATCTTCCCTCCTGCATAGCGGAGTAGTTCAATTTCTCTATTGATGGCCATGCTTTCGGCATGATCCGGAATTCCTTTTAAGCCGAGCATGGTGCTTTGATAGCCTTCATGCATTTGTCCGCCATTGGAAATACTCGGCATATCGGCATGCACACAAAGCAATCCATCAAAACCCATCACATACATGAGCGCCCTTTGCATTACTCCTGCCTTTACCGATTGATTGGCATTGGTAAAAGCTACCGCTCCACTTTGGTGCATATCAAACATTTCGGTGATCTCCTCGCCTGCCAAATCTTTGCTCAAGGCACCCATTGGAAGGGCATCTATCGGTAAATTTCTACTGGCATTGCGGATATATTCAATTTCCGATTTGGATTGAAGTACCGGCAAGGTATCTGGCAATAGCGCCACGGCTGTAAATCCTCCTGCTGCAGCTGCTCGTGCGCCACTGACTAGGTCTTCTTTGAATTCAAATCCGGGGTCACGAAAATTAGCCCGCATATCGAGCCATCCTGCACTCACGGCCAAATCCTTCCCATGAATTTCCGCGATGCCTTCCTTGGAAATAGACGAAGCTATCTCTTGGATGATGCCATCAGCAATATAGATATCATGAGTATGAAGGTGGTGTGGGGATTGGGGATCAATGATCCTGACCTGTTTGAGTATGAGCTGGGTCATGCTGTTTTCAGTAATCTAAGCAAAAGTATCTCAATTGCGACAAAGAGCAAGGTTAAAAGCACAGCGAGTTTCCACAATTGTTCTCCGGCATCAAGTTCACGGACCATTTTGCCCACACTTTCTGCTTTGGTATTGATGATGGAAATAGTGGAGCCAGGTGGTAAACGCGAGGCTAACTCGTCGCCTTCCCAAGCTGCTGTTTGACTTTCTTTTCTTGAATAATTGATACTGATAGATTGAAGGTTCACGGTTTCTCCCTTCTTGCGTAACCAGAAAGAACCTGCTTGCTGAACGCTTTCATCCATGCGCAAATACTGCGTATTATCGCGAATCAATACTTCAGGGATGAACGTTTCAGTCGTTCCTTGAAGCTCCAAAATTTCTTCATTTGAGGTTCCTTCACGGCGCAATGGAATTAACATATCTCCACCAATCACTTTATAGAGGCTTTGTCCCGGAACACTTCGAAACCCAGCTTGCAATAAAGTAGCGGGGAATAAAAAATGACGCGTAATACTGCTCCATTCCAAAGACAAGGGCGCCGTGAAATAGTAGACTTGTCCCTTGCCACGATTAAAAAGGCTCAAAATATTCGCCCCATCCTTGGTTCCAAGCAAGCGTGAATAGGTTGTGGCCGGCGCTACTTGCCAAGGGTAATAGGCCAAGAGCTGCGGATACGGCATACGCTCATCCATCTTGGTAATAATTTCTTGATAGATAGGGTGCTCGGTATTCACAAAACTAATCTCTTGCACACTTTCTTTTTTGGTTCCCAAAAGAGGCAGTTCCAAGACACTTGCCAAGGTATTTGACCCGGCAGGGTTAAGCTCATTCGGAAAAAGCACCAAGCTTCCACCCTCTTCGGCATATTTTTTCAGCTCAGAAGCCAAGCCGCTGCTGATTTCTGGGAGCGATTCGATAAGTATCAGGTCGTATTCAGAAAACGAACGGTAGTCCAAGCTATTCACGGAGCCTTGTTGGTAGTCGAAATAGGGGTCGGTGGTAAATACTGCCTTGATAGATTTGCCAAGGTTTCCATCAGCGAGGATATGCAAGACCTTACGCGAGTTGCGTACTTCAAAAGAAAAGTAAAGGGCATCATCAAATACGATGGGGTAATCTTCGATGCGAAGAACCGCCTCATTCCACGACTCTTTATCAGGTATGAAAGAAATGTCGATAATGCCGTCGAGTCCGGCTTCGATATCCAAGGCCGCCAATCCTTTTTGTACGCCATTTACCTCCAAGGTAAGCGTTGAATTCTCCAAGTTTTCGCTACCAAAATTCCGAATGCGCGCATGCAGCAAGGCGGATTCTCCAGTGCGTACATAGGGTGTTTCAAACCAGACACTATCAATTGAAACATTACTTCGTGTTTGGGCTTCGAGTGGGATGAAATAGACGGAGATGGTCGAATCTGTTTGTAGGTTTTCGATATCACTCACCGACTTTTGAAAATCGCTGATAAGGAAGGCCAGCATGCGGGTATTCTCGCTTGCGTTCTTTTGTAATAAGTTCTTTTGGCGGGTATAGACTTCACTCAGATTGCGTGTTTTGGCACTATAGCCTAATTCATCGACCCATTGCAAGAAGGCTTCCCTGTTGACCAAGCGTTGGTGCTTGCCTTCGAAGTCATTGCTTAAAAGTTGAAATTGATCCGTTTCGCTATAGGCTGCGGCCACGTTTCTCGCGCGGTTCTTCGCTACTTCTAGTAGTTCTCCTTCGCTCCCTTCGGCATTCATGCTAAAGGAATTATCGATATAGATGCTCAGCACATTTCCCGCAGCAGAGACTCCTTCATCTTTCCCCGGAATATAAGGACCAGCAAAGGCCATGACCAAAAACGACAAAGCCAATAAACGACTTGCAAGGACCAGGAGTTTTTTAATCTGTTGCTTGTTCTTATTCTGGATTTGAACCTCTTGGAGAAAGCGCAAATTCGGGAACATCACTTTTTTAAAGCGGCGAAAATTAAACAGATGGATGATAATCGGAATGGCAAGAACGCCAAGGGCCCAGAGAAACTGAGGATTGATAAATTTCATCTGCTTCAAAAATAGTAAAAAAGGGAAGAGTTTTCAGTTTTCAGTTTTTCTTCGTCCGACATAGCTTTTTTCAAGTGCCGGCGAAAGTGTTTGGTGTTTCTGCGTTTGTTAGGAATTAAATCCTGCAGGGCTAAAGGGAGAAGCGAAGGAGGGAGTGGTCAGTTTGCATGGCTCTATTAGATTTCGCTCAGTTTCATTATTTTTCGTAGACAATAGCAGCCAGCCCTGCTAGCCCTTGCCCTCTTCCTTCCCTGCCAAAAACCATTTCTCTCCCGCGAATACCAACACAATTCCAATGGCGGAAACATAGACAACAAATACATCAGACTGGACTTTGATCCATACAAAGGCACTTAACACAATCAAGTCGAGCAAGAGTGCGGAAATTAGAATCGCGCCATTTGCTTTTACGTCTTTTCGTAAATGTTTAAAAACTCCCCAATGCACGATCATATCCATAATCAGATAAAAGATAGCGCCAATGGAGGCGATACGTGAAAGGTCGAAGAAAATGGTTAGGGTTATGGCAATCACTACAACATACAGCAGCATATGCTTTTGAACGCTTCCAGACATGCCGAAATGACTATGAGGTATCAGCTTCATATCGGTGAGCATGGCCGTCATACGCGATACGGCAAAAATGCTCGCAATCACTCCTGAAATGGTAGCAATGATGGCAATTCCTACGGTGAAGTAGAGTCCGAAATTTCCAAATGCAGGCCGCGCTGCTTCAGCCAATGAATAGTCTTTTGCTTTCACTATTTCTGAAATCGTGAGACTGCTGCTCACGGCAATCGCGACTAAAAAATAGACGACCGTACAAATCAGCAAGGAGATAATAATGGACCGCCCAACATTTTTATGCGGTTCCTTAATTTCTCCCCCACTGTTAGTGATGGTCGTAAACCCTTTATATGCCAAGATAGAAAGGGCAATTGCACCAATAAAACTTGCCGCTGAATAGTTGTTAATCTCCTCCGCATCAGGCATTAAATCGGCTAGTTGAAAATTTGCCGCCCATAAAGCACCTAGAGCAAAAACAATGATTCCTGCAATTTTCACGAAAGCCATTGCCTGTGAAGTTTTCCCGATTATTTTATTTCCAGATACATTGACGATATAAGCCAATATCAATAAACCAACACCCAAAGCCGGCACCATCCAAGAATTCTTCTCGATATCAAACAGCTGCAAGGAATAGGAACCGAAAGTCCGCGCCACCAAGCTCTCATTGATTACCATAGAAAGCGCCATTAATACCGACGCGGCAGCCGTAATAGTGGTTTTCCCATAGGCTTTCATCAAGATCATAGCAATGCCCCCGGCAGAAGGATATGCATTCGAAACCTTGATATAGGAATATGCGCTGAAGCCTGAGATAATCGCGCCAATCATAAAAATGGCCGGGAACCAGTTACCGGAAAGTTCAGCAACCTGGCCCAAGAGCGCAAATATTCCCGCTCCAATCATTACTCCAGTGCCCAATGCGATGGCACCCTTAAGTGTCAAACTGCCTTTTTTATACTCGTCCATAGAACCTAGCGAATAAGGTAATACAAATTGGTTGAAGTGAGAAATTGGGATTGAGGTTAAGGTTGAGGTTAAGGTTAAGTAGAGATGATATTACCCTGCGTATAGATACCTTTGATAGATGGAAAGAGCCTTAGTGACTTTTGATAGATATTTATGACTATGGGTCTTTTTATGCATGCTGATTGGGATTATTTTTTCGATGTACCTGCCTGGCGTTAGCATTTGGTTGGACCAGTTTAAGATTGGGAATATGTCGATTCCCATTGGCATTTGTCTCTTTCTGATGAGGTACCCTGCTTTGCTAAATTTCCAGATGGCAGAACTAAAAAAACTCGCCAAAGCGCCAAAGCCAATCCTTCTTACTCTTTTTTCTAATTGGGTTATCGCTCCCATTATTACCGCTCTTCTAGCCTACTATTTTTTGGATGGAAATGATCAATTAATAATTGCATAGATCCTCTTGGGCTCAAGTCCCTGCACAACCATGGGCTTATTTTGGGAAGTCCCCATTATGCTCGGACTCGTATATCTCTCCAAGTATTTCCATAAAAAGGGCTTTTGGAAAGATTAGGTGCGGTTAAACCAGCCTTTTACCATGCCGTACCCAGTAACCCTAAATCCGTAACCCCTTTATTCATAGTACTTATGTGAACCATCACAATTCGGCATCCGCTTAGAATGGCCGCATACGCAGTCATTGATTCCTTTGCCATTCAAGATCCGTGGGGTATACTTTTCAATGTGACTTTCCCTTGATTTGGCCTGCTTAGCGGAGGAGAAATACATATTATAGGCTCTTCGTCTGCCTGGAGTTAAGCCTTCGAAGGACTCTTTGAAAGCGGGGTCTGAATCGAGTTTCGCCTGAAGTTCTTCAACAAAAACAATGTCTTCGTTATTTTGGCGCTGGACTTTTAATCCTGCCTTTTCTATTTCTATAGCCTCAAAAACATAGGCTTTGATTAAGTCTCTATTTTTCTCAATTTCCTTTAGGCTTGTGATTTTAAAGAAACGAACGGACTGAGAATTCTCCCCGGGGCTTACTAAGATATTTTTTTGGTCTTTTAATAAAACTCCTTTGACAAAACTTAATACACAATAATCCTTGAATGCTCCGAGCAGGGCAATATTCCCTCCATGCGCCATATAGGCGGGCACGCCCCATTTAAAAGCTTCCTCTGCACCACATTCTAAAAGAATAGTTCTTAAAGCACTGAGCTCTTCTTGCCAGTTATCAAGTCTTGCTAAGTAATCGTCTGCGTTTGGGTTCATCTGCTTTCAAAACTATTGATTTCAGTCCAATCCGCAAGAAGTCATACTCAATACAAAAGTCACCCACCTTCCTCGTCAACCTAAGCCTTATCCTTAACCTTAAAACAAATTCCTCGGCCTTGCCAAGTTCATACGAAGTCCAAAATTCAAAATGGAAGACGTATTTGTATAGGCAGCTAGACTACTGCGTGAATCGCGGTAAAGCCAGCTGGTTTCAAGAAACATCCGGTGTCCAAATTGATAACTAAGCCGTAATTCCAAGATATTAACCGTGGTCAAGGCACCCTGTGCGATCGTATTTCCGTAGGCTTGAACCCTGCTAGTATATACTTTACGCATAATATCGCCACCCCAATTCAGGGTATCGCTGTCGAGTCCTTTTTGAGAATAGATATAGGTCACATAAATGCCAATGCGTTTTGTGGGACGATAGGTCAGTAAGGCAATATGCTCCCGGAAATTGGCTCCCAATGGATGTCCAATTGGCGTTCGAAAATGGGTATAATTTTGCGTGACCTTAAAATGCATGAAGGTATAAGGTCTAGCCGTATTAAATTCATACTGTACGTCCAGATTTAAAATAAGCGCATCTACAATTTTTAACCCAATTTGGGCCGCATATTTATTCCCCCACCACCCTTGATTATTACGGTATTCATCGAACACAAACTCGTCTAGAGTCAACTGTCCATATAAAGAAAAATGCCCTAAGAAATTCCATTTGGCATTCATCCCAAGCATCGCATTATCGCTACTATTTAAACCGTGCTCTACCGCACGATAGAAGATGATAGGGTTCAAGTAATTCGCCTCAAATCCACTGTTATAGCCATTGCTATCAGTACGGTCAAATATGATGGTTTCAAAAATCCCCACATTCAAGTTATCCAATATATTATAGGAAAGGTGGTGCATCGCCACATATTTCTTGCGCACTTTCGTAGACTCCCCTCCCGACTGCTGATCGACCATCTCCGCAAAAAGGTTCTGGTAATTCAGTTTCCATATTTTGGTATTCACCTTCAAGAAAAGATATTCCTTACCAAAATCACTCAGGATGAAGGAACGATATCCATCCCCGATAAAATTCCGGTCATGACCAAATTGAATCCGTATGATATCCTTCACAGGAGAGACCGTGATATAACCCCTCGCTTGAAAAAAATCATAGGCATCGCCTCTAAAGCTTTTTGTCAAACCTACTGAGGGATAGGTCCCCACGTAAGAAGTCCATTGTCGAAGATAGAAAGGAGCGCGTGTTTGGTTTTCGGTGAGGTAAGTATAGAAGCCAACCTTTTTGCCAATATGTCCATGTACTTCAACACCGCGGGTATTGATGTATAGATCCTCTTTGCGCGAGAAATCTCGTCCGGATTGCAAATAGAGAATGGGGTTCACTCGGATAGCAAAATCCGACTGCTCATGATACAATAGTGCGGCCTTCTCAGGGTAGAAATAGCGCAAGAGAGGCTTTCTTCTTCCCGATTCTGAGCGCGACCATTCAGGATTATCTACTTGCAGATAATTCAGGTATTGAAAATCTCGAAAGGTGATGGGATTCCCTTGAATTTTAAAACTATCGGCAAAGCGCGCCACATCACGACGTGCATAGGGACCAACGGAAGAATGGAAAAAGGCAGAAAAATGATTGGTCTTGATTTCCAAACGTTGAATACGCTGGTAATCCTCCTCGTCATATGGAAGCAACGCACTTTGCGCCCCTACTTTCAATCCAAGGACTGAAAGCACCAGGAAAAGCAAGACCTTTTTCATCTGCGAAAGATAGGAATTCCCTAGAAAGGAAGATCGTCGGCTTCAGTAGCCTTATAGTTCTCGCTGTTCTCCTCGTTTTTTTCTTGGCTAAACTCTTGAGGATGTGCCTCAAACTGTCCGCCTTCGCCACCTTCTACGGCAGCTTGTAAACGCCAAGCGCGGATATCAGTATACCAGCGACCATTGTATTCTCGCGACTCTAAATTGATGCTTGCCGTGATATTCGCTCCTTCTTTGAATTGCGTTAAGGCTTCTACCTTATCTCCCCATACAGAAAGACAAATTTTCTTCGGGTATTGCTCAGCGGTTTCAATAATGAATTCGCGTTTTTTCCAAGAACCTCTTGTGCTGGTTCCATTTACCTCGTCCATCAATTGAACGATTTTTCCAGTTACTTCTAAACTCATGAAACAAAAATACATGCTCCCTTTGGGATTCCCCAATGAGAGTTATCATCAGAATGTCAAAAACTCCAATCTTTCGGTCACGTTTTTGTCAAAAATTTGTTTCCCATCCCATACTTGTTCCCCATTTACCCAAGTCCCCGCAATACTTGATTGAAAAGTATGCCCCTCAAAAGGCGACCATTTGCATAGGGATAAAATATTTTGTTCGTTAACTGTATAGGATGTATTCGGGTCCAAAACACAGAAGTCAGCATAGTATCCTTCCCGCACAAAACCGCGGTCTTTGATACGAAATAATAACGCTGGATTATGACACATTTTCTGCACCATCGTCTCCATGGATAGCCTACCTGCCTTCACCTGATCATACATGGCTTGCACGCTATGTTGCGCCAAAGGCCCGCCTGATGGAGCGCTTGCATATAGATTCATCTTTTCTGCTTTGGTATGGGGCGCATGGTCGGAGGCAATCACATCTATGCGATTATCTAAAACCGCCTGCCAGATTCCTTCGCGGTCTTCGGCAGTCTTTACAGCTGGATTCCATTTGATAAACGAGCCCTTTTCGGCATAATCTTCATCCGTAAACCAGAGATGATGGATGCACGCTTCAGCCGTGATTCTTTTCTTTTCTAATGGCTGGTCATTGCTAAAGAGCAAACATTCTTTGGCGGTAGAGATATGATAAACATGCAAGCGGGTATCATGCTTTTTGGCCAAAGCCACGGCACTGCTGCTGCTTAAATAGCACGCTTCCTCGCTGCGAATCAAAGGATGCGCCGAGATTGGAATGTTCTCACCATAACGCGCTTGGTACATTTCCATATTCGCCCGAATAGTCGCCTCATCCTCGCAATGGGTGATTAGTAGGTGGGGCACTTCCGAGAAAATACGCTCAAGTATGCGCAAATCATCCACCAACATATTTCCAGTGGAAGAGCCCATAAAGATCTTGATTCCTGAAAAGGTGGAATAATCTGCCCGAAGTAAATCTTCCAGATTATCATTGCTGGCGCCTAGATTAAAGGAATAATTGGCCAAAGATGACTTGGCCGCAATAGCAAATTTCTCTTCCAATAAAGCCGTAGTCAATGCTGCTGGCCTCGTATTTGGCTGTTCTATATAGGAGGTCACGCCCCCCGCCACAGCCGCTCTCGACTCCGAATGAATGGTTCCCTTGTGTGTAAGCCCCGGCTCACGAAAATGCACCTGATCATCAATAATTCCCGGAAGCAAGTATTTACCCTCCAAATCATACACCTCAACCTTCCCGTCTGCCTTAGCTTTTTCAGCGGAAGCGGAGATCTCAGTACTGATTTTCTCAATACGCTGCCCACGAATAAGCACATCGCATTCCGTGATTTTGCCTTCGTTAACTAGGCGTACATTTTTCAGTATACTCGTTTTCATCCCTGCTAAATTACGAGCTTCCCGTTTCTTGTCAAGATAGTTTTGTTTCTTGCACCTTATAAATCATGGAAAAAAAGTTCAATATCCGTGTGTATGGGATTCTTATTCAAGAAGATAGAATCCTTCTGGCTAGGGAAAATTACCATAACAAGCGTATGATAAAATTTGTAGGCGGTGGTATGGAATGGGGCGAAGGACTAGCCGATGCATTAAAAAGAGAATTTATGGAAGAGTGGCAGCTTCCTATTGCTGTGGAGGAACTTATCTATACCAATGATTTCTTTCAACAAAGCGCCTTTAATGCGCAGGACCAACTTATCTCTATCTATTACCGTATTGCTAGTTTAGACAATACTTTATTGGATTCGCATATCACCAATAGCGAAGGAAAAGCAGAGGGGATTTTTTGGAAAAATTTACGAGAGATTGAAAGCGACTTCCTTACCTGGCCGATTGACCGCATCGTATTGGAGCGTCTTAAGACTTCTTAAGCACGACCGTACGAATAAATCCTCCATAAAAAAAGGCTTCCTGTTCAAGCAAATAATCGCGTTTGATGATGATTTCCGGTACTGCATAAACACGGTTGGTGCCGAGGCTGGTTGTCAGGTTAAAAAAATTGAGCATGGTTCTCATTAGCAATTTCTGCCACCAGGTTTCAGGCGGAATAAAGTCGGCCCATAGCCATACACCTCCAGCAATCAAGTGCTGGTTCAATGCTAAAAAAATCTTCGAAAGCGTTGGAAAACGAAACTGGTCGAAGAAGAAGAAACTAAGAATGGCATCATACTTATCCTCCTCTAAAATAGCATCTTGTGTATCATGGATAAAGGTCACACGGTATTTTAAAGTGTGGGTGCATGCTTTCTTACTCTTCTCAATCATCACTCCCGACTTCTCAATATAAACGACTTCACTCGGCTTACATATTTCCAATACATCATTCAATAAAAAGCCCGTTCCACCTCCTATAAAGAGAAGCCTTCTACCTGGAGGAATCGCTTCTAAAAAATGCTTTTGCGAACGACCTATGGCCCCGAAATACAAGGCGTGCCCTAACCAATCATAGAATGGGGCGAGTGCGTTATAATCGTTTTTTACCCCCTTCATAACCGTTCTAAGATATAGGTTAGAGCACCTGCCATAATGGGAATTAAGAATATCCCATCCCCAAATACCCGATACGCCTCCTGTTTCTTAAAAGCGGCAGGGAAATAAAACAAGCAGAGCATCAGTCCTCCCATTATCAATAGTAGCAGACTAGGGAGCGCTGCATTGTTTAAATAGAGATAGAGACTCAAAGCAACCTGCAGCCAGATAATAACCTGCAAAATTTTCTTCAAATTTTGGACGCCAATAAAGCGAATGACTGAGGGATTTTCGTCCTTTAAATCAATGTGTACTTCGTGTACTGAAAACAACAACAAATTCGAGAGCGCTAAACAAAACATCGCCCCAAGAAATAGGTAATTTTCAACAGCAAGGGGCCAAGCGTGATAAATAGGCACCAAACTCACTCCTACCGTATAACATGCTGCAATAAATAATTCCTTTATTACATACCTAAACTGGGTTTTTCTTGCCCAAATAAGACTCAGAAAATAGAGCAGTATCATTCCTGAAAGCCCTAATGAAAGACGAAATAGCGTTTCAGTAGTTTGTCGAGGAATTAACCCCACGAACAAAAATAGCCCAATGATGGCAGCACTTAGTATTAGTTTATAATAGTGTTGATGGAAACGATGCCGTGGAGTACTTGCTTCATGTTTAATATTCCGCGCATCCATCAAATGATCCGTGGTATAGATAAGCCAAGTGATGAGAGCCAATAAAAAATAATAACGTGAATCTACTTCTATATGGAGGTAACCCGCCACCAAATACATCATGGACGATGCACCAATGGCTACATCAATACTTAAATGCCGGATGATTTTATACATGGTTTACCCCATTCCTTCCTCGAAATGCTTGCGGCATCGCGGTTCGTAAGAATCCTTTTCGCCAACAAGAATCTGATTCGAATCGGCCTTAATACGGTAGGAATATAAGGCTACATCTCCACAAACCGCACATATCGCGTGCACTTTCGTTACAAATTCAGCCTTGGCCATTAAGTTGGGCATCGGACCAAAAGGCTGACCCCGATAATCCATATCCAAACCCGCAACAATCACACGAACGCCTTTGGAAGCCAGCTCATCGCAAACTTTTGGAAGCTCCTGATCAAAAAATTGTCCCTCATCGATAGCCACCACTTCCGCCCCATTATAGAGCAAAAGAATATTGACAGATGATTCCACTGCACTAGCCGTGACCACATTCTCATCATGCGAAACTACATCCGACTCATGATAACGACTGTCAGTCAACGGTTTATAAATTTCGATCTTTTGTTTAGCAAACTGAGCGCGACGAACACGGCGAATCAGTTCCTCTGTTTTTCCCGAAAACATGGAGCCACAAATCACTTCTATCCATCCTTTTGCTATGCCTGGTCGATGCCTCGGTTCAATAAACATGTAGTATAAATCTTGCTTTCACTCTTTCTGCACATTCCATTGTGAATTAATAATAGCCCTTGCATGGAGTCAATGCAAATGACGGGCTTAATTTTGTTCGGTACAAGTACAAGCACATGGCGAACAGAAATAACACCCACGAATCAATTGCAGCTTTTGCAGCACAAATCACTGAACTGAATACGGATCTTACTGCCCGAAAGGAACTCTCCGTTCTAGATATTGATTTACTGCGAAAGCATATGATCGACTTGTACGAGGAGGTGAATAGGCTGAGGTTGGTGATGAAGGAGGTTAAGGTTAAGGATAAGGTGGAGGATAAGGTTGAGATTGAAGAAGCACGAGACAAAAATCCATCGCCAATAGCCGAAACGGACCCTGAGCCTGTCGAAGCGCCAACACCAGAAGAAGTTCCGGTCCATGAGCCCGTCAAAGAAGTTCCGGTCCATGAGCCCGTCAAAGAAGTTCCGGTCCATGAGCCCGTCAAAGAAGTTCCGGTTCCTGAGCCCGTCAAAGAAGTTCCGGTTCATGAGCCCGTCAAAGAAGTCCCGGTCCATGAGCCTGCCGAAGTGCCAAACGCGGAAGAAACACTCCAAAAGGCCGAAGCCAAAGTTGAAGCCGACGCCATCAAAAGTGCCAGCAACGAAGAAGAAGCCAATGACCTGGCATCAAAATTCAGCAATACGCCCATCAACGACTTGAAGAAAGCTATTAGCATTGTCAAGAAATTTGAATTTATCAATGCGCTCTTCCAAGGAAACGTAGAGAAATACGCCTATTCCATTCATCATATGAATAACCTTCAAAGCGGGGACGACGCCTTCACTTATTTGCACGACCTACGTACCGAATACAAATGGGAAGATGAAGACAAAAACTTCCTAGAACTCGCCAATTTAGTGCGCAGAAGGTATTTGGGGTAATTTGACCAATACCCGATAAAACTTTGACATTCCCTTGACCGAATAGGAACAAGCTCGCACAAGCTTTGATGTGATGTGGGCATGTACCACTTTTGGCGTCAAAATCCTCTTTTTCGTCCTGCCCTATTTCTTATAGCAGGCATTCTGCTGTATGACTTTTTTGCCTGGTCCTTTGTATGGATAGGTATTCTTGTTTTTGCCAATGCCCTTTCTAAAATATGGATGAATCGGGGTGCATGGAGACGTGTTCAGTTCTTCATCCCAAGCGTATTCCTCTTATTGGGAGCCTGTTTGCATGCGGGTCATAAAAAAGAAATGGCCTCGATTCATGAGGAAAATACCTTCACCGCTATCCTACAATCGGAACCTAAAATCAAGCCCACTTTCGTTTCTTTCGAGGCAAAACTACAAGCGTATGATAGTAGTCGCCATGCGCTAAAGAACCTCCAAGAGACGATTCAAATCCAAATCAAAAACGACCATTTAGCAGAAAACCTCCTCCCTGGTGATATCCTCCTCTTCAAAGGAAACCTCAGACCAATGAAAGGACCAGCCAATCCTTCCACATTCAATTACTCCACATTTATGGCGCGAAAAGAAATCTTTGCCCAAGTATGGATTGACTCTGGCAGCTGGACCAAACTGCAAGAACAAAAAAACCTAAAACGATTCGCTGTAGTAAGTCGAAATCAGGTGCTACGTATTATCGACGCCCATATATCCTCTAGTGAAAATAGAGCTATCCTAAAGGCATTGCTCACTGGATATACCCAAGAACTAATCCCCGAAATACGAGAAGTCTATGCCAAGAGCGGAACCATGCATATGCTGGCTGTCTCGGGAATGCATGTGGGCATTTTGCTTTTATTACTCAGTCAAAGTTTGCGTTGGGTTCGAAACAGTCTATTAAAAAACACCCTACTGATTTTCCTTCTTTGGCTCTTTGCCCTCTTCACAGGATTATCCCCTTCTGTGATGCGTGCCGCTAGCATGTGTAGTCTCTACCTGCTCGCTGAAGCATTAGGACGGGAACACCGCAGTTGGAATGCCGTTGCATTTGCTCTCATCGTGCTGCTCGTTTGGGATACCAACTACCTCTTTATTGCCGGGTTTCAATTGTCGTTTTTGGCGCTATCAGGAATTCTGCTTATCCATCAAAGTGGTCCGCCTCCCAAGGGAATAAAAGATAAACTGAGTGCTTGGTTTAAAACCTATTTGGCTATTTCATTGGCTGCCCAACTCGCCACTTCTCCCATTGCACTTTTCTATTTTCACCAATTCCCCCTCTATTTCTTACTTGGCAATCTGCTTATTGTTCCCTTGGCAGCTCCGCTTATGTATGGAGGAATCTTTCTGCTTCTATTTCATCAAATAGCATTTATTGCAAAGCCCTTGGCATGGATACTCGAACAGCTTTTAAGTCTCACTCATTGGCTGGCTAGCACAATCAGTCAACTGCCCTACTCTTCCATCCCGATAGATTCAGTTAACCATACCCACGTACTTCTTAGCTACGCACTCTTCATTTGCCTCATACTCCGTATTAAACTCAATCGAAACGGTCCAATTATTAGTGCGCTAGTCGTGCTTTGTTTAGCCATGATGGGGTTTGTTTATACCGAGCATAAGGCCCAACAACAAAGCGGACTAATCATCTACTCCAACAAATCAATTACCACTATGGATTACTATCAAGGAGGAAACTTCAAGCAATTAGGACCACATGATTCCCAGCTGGCTGAATCCAAAAAAGTCTTCCGATCAGAACATCATATCCATCAACTCGATTCTTTTTCTCTCCAGCTAAAACCATGGGGAAGGAGCATCATTATTGATTCCTTGCGTGTGCTCTGCTTAGATTCTGATCAAAAATGGACCTTCCCAAAATCTTCCATCAAAACCTTATTGGTCTTGGAAAAAGATGCCCAAGGAGAGCTTCATGCCCTGATGGACTCACTCAATTTTTGTACTATTGTACTCGCTGGAAATCTGAATTGGAAATCGAGAAAGCATTGGCAAAAACAGGCCGATTCTTTGGGGGTTCTTTTGTATGATATCAGAGAAAAAGGCGCTTTTGAATTAAAAAATGGATATACTCGTTGATTATCAAGTAAGGGACCGTGTGGGATATATCACCCTCAATCGTCCGGATAAAAGAAATGCACTCAGTTATGATATGGTTAGTCAAATCAAAGCTGCCGTGCAAAAAGCAGAATCCGATACAGACTGCAAGGTGGTCATCCTCGCAGCCAATGGCGACGCATTTTGTGCCGGTGCCGACTTGGCTTATCTAAAAGCTTTACAAAACAATTCGTATGAAGAGAACTTGGCTGATTCCCAGCATTTGATGGAACTCTTCTTCATGATTTACAATAGCCCGAAAGTCTTTATCGCCCGCATCCAAGGACATGCATTGGCGGGTGGCTGCGGACTGGCTACCGTCTGTGACTTCTCCTTTGCGGTTCCCGAAGCCAAATTCGGCTATACGGAAGTACGGATTGGATTCATCCCAGCCATTGTAAAAGTATTCTTGCTGCGTAAAATCGGCGAAGGAAAAGCCAAGGAAATTCTTCTTACCGGGGAGGTGTTCGAAGCTGAACGCGCGAAAGACTTAGGCCTCATTAACCAAATCATCCCTGCTGGTGACTTGAACGAATTTTCCCATGCCTTTGCCACCAAACTGTGCAGAGAAACATCGGGTGAATCCCTTGCTCGAACCAAACAGATGATTTCCAAGGTACAAGACATGCCCTTGATTGAGGCATTGGATTATGCTTCTGAACAGAATGCGGAAGCCCGCGCCAGTGAAGATTGTCAGCGCGGAATTGCCGCCTTTTTAAACAAAGAAAAAATTAGCTGGTAATGAAGTGGATAGATACCCATACCCATCTCTTTGCCGATTTATTCAAAGACGATATTGCCAAGGTCATTGACGAATGCACCTTCAATGGCATTGATAAACTATTGCTCCCAAACATCGATATTACATCGGTAAAAGGCATGGAGTCATTGGTGGATAAATTTCCTGGCGTTTGTTATGCCATGATGGGACTGCACCCTACGTCCGTCGACAAAGACTACCGCAAGCAACTGCGCGAACTCCACGATAAACTCAAAGCAAATCCCGACCGTTATATCGCGATTGGTGAAATTGGTAGCGACTTATATTGGGATAAGACCTTTGAACATGAAATGGAAATTGCCTTCCGCGAGCAAATCCGTTGGGCCTTAGAATACGACAAACCCATCGTCATCCATTCCCGCGATAGCCTCGACTGGAATATTGGAATCGTTCAAGAATTGAAGGCCGCTAACCCTAGCTTAACAGGCGTGTTTCATTGCTTCAATGGAACGCCCGAGCAAGCCAAACAAATCGCCGCAATGGGATTCTATATGGGTGTTGGAGGAGTCATCACCTTCAAAAATGCAGGAGTAGCTGAAGTAATAGCGGATATTCCCATGGAATTTCTGGTGATGGAAACCGATAGTCCTTATTTAGCTCCCACCCCATATCGAGGCAAGCGAAATAGCAGCGAGTACATCCCGCTGATTGCCCAAAAATTAGCCGAAGTAAAAGACATGACCCTAAAAGAAATTGCGCAAATCACCACCGATAATGCGCGAAAGCTTTTTCGGATATAAAATTTAGCTACTTTTGCAGTCCTTAAAATTAGCCACATCCGGAGAGGTGTCAGAGTGGCCGATCGAGCACGCTTGGAAAGCGTGTATACCGCGAGGTATCGAGGGTTCGAATCCCTCTCTCTCCGCAACCAAAACAAAAACCGGCCCCGATAGGGTCGGTTTTTTTATTTAGTGCCGAGTCTGAAAGCCACCTCAATTTTCATTTATCTAGCGATCTCCATAGGCTTTCAAGCGAGTCAATAAATAAAAAAACCGAAACTGCGAAGCAGGCCGGTTTTTGTTTTGGTTGCAGGTCTCCCCACATGGGATCACGAGTGCAGCGTAGCGGAACGAGTAATCCCTAACGCGGTTCTGGGATAGAACTTTCCCGTCCAGCATAGCTATCGGGAGAGGCTACGGCGGAAAACCTATCCCACTACTTTCAAAAAACCTTATATTCGTTAATATTTTATTAACCATGAAAAAAATATTTACTAGCCTTACTCTTGTTATAGCCTTTGGGTTTGCTGCTCAAGCTCAATCACTTACCTTCACTCCTTCCAAAACCATCACGCATTCCCTCTACTCATGGGATATAGAAGAACTTACTATTGAAATAGGTTTGCCTGTGAATGCAGATGTAACTTTTGCCTGGAAACTAATTGATAATTCCCTACCAGAAGCATGGTCGTATTCACTTTGCGATTTAGGACATTGTTATGTTGGAATTCCTGATAAGGCCACCATGTATCCTCTTAGCAAAGAACAAATGGACAATGGGGAAAATGGATTCTTCAAGTTGAGCATTATTGCTGGTGAAGAAAATTATGGAAAAGGGAAAGCACGTTTGTATGTGTATGATATCAATAATATTGAAGGTGGAGATACCGTAACTTTCGACGTTGAGTTTGCCGCACCAAATAGCCTTGAAGGTATTGCCCAAACGGGTTTAAGTGTTTACCCAAATCCAAACAATGGGAACTTCACGATTTTCACGAATAGCCAACAAGCATTTACCTATAGTTTAAGCGCTATAAACGGACAAGTGATGGCTCAAGGGAATTCATCAGAGGTGCGCCTAGAAGGACTTTCACGTGGCGTTTACTTTCTTCAAGTAACGCAGGCAAACGGAACAATTCTTACTCAAAAAGTACTCATTAACTGATTTGAAAAATCTTAAACGATTACTCGGAATATGGCTGCTTCTTTTAGGCAGCCATTCTCTTTTTGCCACGACAGTGCAAAAGTCTGTCTATGTGCATGCAGGTATGATGCGTTGCTCAGATTCGACTTTTCTACCGAGCTATTCTATCTCCTTTGCCGATGCATACTCCCAACAGCAGGAGTTGCTTCATATTGATCTAGGAGATTCTTTGGTAGTGCTCATTCATAACCAAGATAGTCTCGACCATCGATTCTATTGGAATTCCAGTCCTAGCCTAAGCATTTTAGTACCAAGTGGAGGAAGTGCATCCATTGCCTATTATGGTCAAGAATATGGCGGAGATTATCTCCGCGGCACTTTAAGCAGCCACCCCTATATGGGCTTGCTCCTTCCTCTTTTTGTAAGCCCTAGTTCTCAGTCCGTTTTCCTTTGGGATATCCATGAAAAAAGCCGCGGCTTCTCCGAAGAACTAATGCTAGGCAATGGTGTTGATTTTTCCGCCTATGATCCGGATTACTTTTTTATCAATGGCAATGCGAATCCCCAAACGCTCAGTGATAGCCTATCCCGTGTAATTGGGAATGAAGGCGATAGTTTGATTATTTTCATTGTCAATAGTGGCCAATCGATTCACTCTTTGCACTTCCATGGATACCACCTAGAAATTATACAATCTAGCTTTCAATCTAGCAATAAGGGGAAATCGAAAGACACCTTCCCAGTTCGTGCCGGTGAAATACTCACCCTTCTCCTGGTTCCAGATAAGCCTGGAGAATATCCCGTGCATGATCATAACCTTATTGCAGTAAGCGGTGGAGGAATCTACCCCAATGGAATGTTCACCACCCTCTTAATCAAATAAGTCATGCGGATAGCCGTTTATATATTCCTCAGTCTATTTGTTCTGCAAAGTAACGCGCAGTCAAAGGTCCTGCTCATTGGTAGAAATCTGGCCACCAAAACCTTGCCCGACTCCAATACCATTCGAACTTTTGGATTCGCTACAAACCTCAATGAAAACCCCTCCGTGCCAGGACCAACTTTGCATGTAAAAGAAGGCGATTCCTTGACCATCGATTTTTGGAATGTCTCGCAAGGCGCAGGACATACCATTCACCTTCATGGACTGGATGTAGACCAAGCCAACGATGGCGTTCCTCACTTATCCTATACCGTGGAGCATATGAAGCATGGCTATTACCGTTTTAAGGCGCCACACCCTGGCACTTATCTTTACCACTGCCATGTTATTTCTTCCATCCATGTACAAGCAGGGATGTATGGCATGCTCATCGTGCATACCAAATCCGACTCCCTTAAAACCTGGGAAGGTGGCTATAGCTATGACAAAGAATTTGCCTGTTTAACGAGTGAAATTGATACATTTTGGCACCAAGACACGGTCTTAAAACAAGGGGATGATCACCTGATTCATTCCGCCGTAATTCCAAAGTTTCATCCACAGTTTTTTATGGTGAACGGACATGCTGATCCAATATCTTTACAAGCTGATTCCATCAATTTTAAAGCGGGTGAAAAAGTATTCCTTCGTTTGGCCAATATTGGAAACCTGGCTAATCGTTATGTCTTTCCAGCTTATCTAAATGCCCAAATAATTTCTTCGGATGGCAGACCCTTTCCGAATCCTGAAGTAAGCGATAGCCTATGGGTATTCCCGGGTGAGCGTTATGGAGTTCTCTTGGATGCTAGCTCGCAAGGACTTCATTCCATCGTACTCAGGTTTCGTAATATGAATACCTTGAAAGAAGAAGGTACAGCCTCCATCCAAGTGCGTGTGTTAGGCTCCACAGCGCTTCAGTCTGCAGAACACGCAGGCATTCGCCTATTCCCAAATCCAGGAAATGGGCAACTTAACTACCATGTCCCAGAAAACCTGGAGATCCATCATATTCAAGTCTTTAGTAATGCAGGACAACTCCTGATAGATACCTTGAATGGTTCGGGTGAAATAGACTTATTGGCCTTCCAAAATGGGCTTTATCATATCCGTTTTGTAACAGAATCTGGCCAAGCTTATTCGTTGCGCTATATAAAAGCAGACTAATTTGTGGATTCGCTGACTACCATGAAGATGCGCTGGCTATATCTTTCTCTCTTTGTTCTGTGTACTTCTTCCGGAGTATTTGGCCAAATTGCCTTTGAGTTAGAGAAGATGAATGTGCTTTACATGCATCTACCCAACCCCATGAATATTGTGATGCAAGGAATGGCTCGCAAGGATATTCGGGTAAGTTGCATGCATCATTGCACCGTCGTAGATGCCGATAGCATTTATTATGTGAGTCCGGCACTCATTGGTGAATGCTACGTAGTGCTGCAAAATAAAAATGGAGATACGATTGCCAAAGAAACCTTTCGCGCCTTGCCTATCCCTCCTCCTCAAACAAGTTTAGGAAGTATTTCTTCTGGGGTGCATGCTGCGAATAGCATCAGTAATCAGCACCGAATAAATGTGGACTTCGCTTCTGGTTTTGCGTATGAAGGCATGTCCATTCACCCGGAATATATTAGCCTTAAAATGCCTATTCAAGATGCTCCGCGAGTACAGCATGTCAATGAATGTAAGATTCTTGATAATGTGCTGGAGGACTATGTTTTAGATGGCAAACATCATAAAATTCTTAATCGCAAGAATAAAAATAATCCAAGCAATGACTTTTTGCACCTCCTTGATGGGGATACATTTAATAAGCATCAATAACTCCTATTACCGCCGATTTTCTGAAGCAGGCGTGCTCATCGAATCGGGAGCCATTGCCCAAATACCAGATAGCATTGTGCATAGAAATGTGATGGATGAAATCGAACCTAGCTCTGACTATGTAGTATTTGAAAATGATAGCGCTTTTCTACTCAAGCTACCTCGCCGCTTTTATCCTATTGGGACCTGGACCTATTATCATTCAAACGGACAGGTAAAAGCCAAAGGTGAATACCAAATAGAAGGCACCAGTATCGATGTGAATGACGGAAAAGAAGACCTAGAAACCCACTTTCAGTTGGAGATTCACCGCATTGGCCATTGGATTTTCTATAATGACCAAGGCACAATACTCATAGAAAAAAATTACCCACGTTAAGCTAGCTGGCTAATTCCTTCAAGGCTTTCACCAATTTCTGAATATCATCTATCGAATTACTTAGATGGGGCGTAATACGAACCCCCTTCACAACTGGGTGCTCAATTGCTACGGTAAAAATTTGGTAGCCATCCCATAATGCCGTGGCTAATTCACTCGCCGTTTTTCCCTGCATGGAAACATTAGCAATAGCACAGGATGCTCCCGGATAATTGGGAGTATTAATTTGAAAACGGCTCATTGTCTGAATTTCCTTTGTCCAGGATTCTTGCAAATACCTTAGGCGTTGTTCTCTGTTTTTCACTCCTCCAATCAAAGTGTTTAATGCCAACGCTTTACCAATCGTCTCAATCGTTGCGATAGGCCGTGTGCCCTGATGTTCAAAACGACGAATATCCGTTTGCCCCCTATCTTGGTCTCCCATCAAGGGCCATAGCTTTGGAATCCATGGAGTGCTTAGATACAAAAATCCCAATCCAATCGGATTGCACATCCATTTATGCAGACTACCTGCAACGATATCCGCCCCACAATTCTTCCAATCATACTCAAAATGAGCCACTGAATGAGCTGCATCAACAGCAATGCAGACTTCAGGATTCCGCTTTCTTGCCTCTTGGATGATTCGCGTCAAAGGAATGATTTGTCCACTCAGATTAATCAGATGAGTAAGATGCAGTATCTTGGTTTTAGGTGTGAGCAATTGCATATAGGCGCCAATAACCTCTTGTTCATTTTGAGGAACCAAGGGGATTTTTGCCGTTTTTAGCACAATGCCATGGCGCAGAACTGCTTGATAAAAAGCCTCGTTCATGGATCCATAATCTTGGTCGCCAATTACCACTTCATCTCCCTTTTGCCAGGGAAAACCTGAAATGAGAATATTAAGACTTTCTGTTGTATTGCGCGTAAATGCCAAATTCTCCGGAATCCATGAAAAGAAAGACGCCAAATCTTTCCTGCTACGTTCTACAGAGGCTTCTTGTTCTCTGCGCATGAAATACGAAGTTCGGCTTTGAATATAATCTTCCCGTTCCTGATGAAACGCGCGGATAGGTAAAGAAGCATGAGAAAAATAGCCGTTTTCCAGTTGGCAGAAGGAAGTAACGCGCGGAAATAATGCCTGAATTTTCGCCCAGGCTTTTTCATTACTTGGGTCACCAAAGTCTTCCACAAAATAGCCCGATGCCTCTAACTCTTCTATGCTGAGCTTGGTGCTACTGGCAATTTCAAAGGACTGATTTTCTTTGAATAGCGGGTGCTGAAAAACACCAAAAATGGATAAGCTTGAGCTATACTGCATAAATGTTCGGCGATCCATACTCAGTCTTAAAGCAACTCGAAAAAATTCCAAAAACTCTGCGGATTATAGCGAAGGCTAAACCGGATGCTTTCTCCCCATTGTTTGCCATTTTCCGGGAGACCACTAATAAATGCATTGCTTGCAATAGGGAAGTAGACTTGGGCAATACCAAGATTTAACCCAAAGCCTGCTTCATAGTAAAACAATTGATTGGCATAAAGCCCATGAACATAGGGTTTAAAATACCAACTATACTGAAATTCCGCACTTGCCGAAAGCATCGCCTGATTGCTCGATTTATTGAAGCTATAAAAAGAACCCTGATCCGTTAGTGCCTGATTCGACCCTATCCAACCGAGTTTATTGTTTCCAACACGGTCAAACAAATAGAAATCTTTTGCTACATCATTGCTTCCTGCACTATAGAGGTTAAAATACGATCCACCATCTCCATTGCTCCATCCTGCATAAACTTGAGTGATCAATTTGACTTTCTTACTCAACCGATCCGTTCTTCCATACTGAATTTCTGCGCGCAGATTATTAAAGCCCACGCCCGACGAAATCATCGTATTTGCAGTTAGCATTTCCTTTAATAGAGCATTGTTTTTAACGCGCACATAACGAAGTCGAGTGGACTGATACTGATCAACAATGGTTTTTAAAGCTCCTCGGTGACTAATATAAGCGGAGGATAAAGCGAGCATCTGTTTTTTCTTTTGTAGTCGACCGTTTTGGAAGAAAACACTCAAACTTGGCTCAATCTTATCGTAATCTGCAAAGCGCTTGTACTGGGCCATCAACCTAATTTTATTGACTTTTCTATCCCGCACAAACCAGTCATACTTGGCTATAAAATTACCCCCCAAGGTTTTGGAGTCAAGTCCGTACATTGGCATGAGGAAATAATTAAACTGCTTGCCCTGCACATCGAAATTATGGATCATAGCTCCTAGCAATATGCCATCAGCAGTATTATAGCCGATAGATGGAAAGAGATGAACTGCACTTTTTTTATTTCTACTAAATCCTGTTAACAGAGTCAGTTTTAGGGGCTCACTTCTTTTGAAAATGCCTTTTGTTTTGATGCGGTTATTTCTCACAAACAAGTCGCTGCTTTGGTATTCGGCATCAATCACAATATAATCGCAGGCTTCCTTATTGACTGAAACTGTTTTCGTATCCGTATGACCTTCATACCAATAGGCCTTGATAATCGAATCGCCCAATACCAGATTGATACTATAAGGTGCCGCTACTTCACCCTTGTTTTTAATTGTAAACGAATAGCTCTTATCGTCTCGGTGCAATGAAGATATGCTATAGTCTGCTTGACGTTCGGTATTAAGGAGTTCATCAAAAAACCAATCCAGTTTTTTGCCAGAAGTCGATTCAAATACGTTCTGAATGTCTTTCGGCTGAGGATGTTTAAATCCCCATACCAAATAATAGTTATGCATGCACTGATCAAATGTATTTTGCCCTAAATAAACACTCAAATATTCAAGCAAGAAGGCGGTACGTTGATAGGATAATATCCCGTATTGTAAGGAAGACAATTCCTGAGAAGGGGTATTAATAGGGTCTTGACGCCCATAAGTTGCGAAAATATTTGCCGAAATATAATCAAACCAATTTCCTCCTAAACCCTTACCGAACTGAGAAGGAAGTCCAATCTTGGAACCAAATGAACGAGTGGGATAGTACTCCTTCATATAACGTCCTTCAACATAGGAATTAAACCCTTCATCCATCCAAGCATGTTCGCGTTCATTGCTTCCTAAAATTCCATAAAACCAGTTATGCCCTACTTCATGGGTAATTACATTGTCTAAAGTCATTGAGTCGTTACTACCGGTCGAGATAACCGTAACCATAGGATATTCCATCCCTCCTCCTGCTGATAAAGCCCCTTGTACCGCAGTTGCAGAAGCATAAGGATAGTCGCCCACCCACTTTGAATACGATTCTACAGCGCGTTTCACATAGCCCGCGCCGGCATTCCAAGCAGTGCGTTTCCCTGGCTCAAAAAAGGCCCAGGCTTCAATGGTAACTCCCGACTCGAGAATGGCATCTTCTTTTCTCACCACAAAATTCTGCGCACAGAAAAAGGCAAAATCGTGAATGCGATCTTGTTTGTATGTGATAGTTTTCATCTTGCCTATGCGGTCCTTATCCGGGCCAAGCACGGTATCTTTCTTCGGGAATTCTTTGGTTTTCGATAGGGTATGTAACCATTCATTTTCGCTCTCTTCTTGCAAGACCCCAGTGGAAGCAACGCGGTAATCAGCAGGTAGCGTGATTTTCACTTCAAAGCTTCCATACTCTGAATAGAATTCACCTAAATCTAAATAGGGCATTTGATGCCAGCCATCGCGGTCGTATACCGCTGGTTTTGGATACCATTGCGAAATTTGGTAGGATTTACCAACATGGCCTAAGCGACTGAAATCGCCTGGTAATTTGACTATAAAAGGGGTTTGAATGCTGGTTTTCGCCCCAGGTAATAAAGGATCACGTAGGGTCACCTTGCAAATATCAATATGCACCGCATCATACTCCCATGTCAATGGCCCCAAAGGATCTGCAAAGGCCAAGCTATCTATCCATCCGCGCATTGAATCGGCTGCAAATTGAAATTCGCTATTATTATTTCGCACGAATTGTTTGGCTAAAGCTGTTTGGTTATTTCGGTAGGCATTTGGCCACAGATGGATATAGATAAAACGCAAGGTATCAGAAGAATTATTCGTGTATTCAAATGATTCTTGCCCAAACAACATATGATTTGCGTCATCAAGACGAACTTGAATCTGATAATTTACTTCCTGTTGAAAATAAGCTTGCTGGTTTTGAGCCTTGGAAGTGATGGCTCCTAAGCAAATAAGAAATAAGAGAATACTACTTTTTCGCATGGTGATGAATTAGCTCGGTATAGGCCAAATTTAGAACAGCTCGTCCAAATAGTTTGCACTCATCTATAAAAAGACGAATAATAACGAGCAAGGGTATCATACAGCCCTGCCCTTTTTAGGAGAAGTCGTATATTCGATACACCAAAACCATGAAAAAAACCCTTACTCTCCTCTTTTTAGGGCTGCTCGCCATGCACGGCAGTTTTGCCCAAGTAGCCAAAGATCGTATTGTTTTAATAGATGTTGAAATAAACCAGCAGCCGGCAAGTATCACCCTTTCTTGGAATTATGTATCTGGCGTTAGCTCCTACTCAATTTCGAGAAAGCTTCCTGGTCAATGGAACTGGACCTTACTCAAAAACTTGACGGAGTTGGATACGGTGTACATGGATAAGACCATCGAGCCTGGTATAACCTATGAATATCGTGTTCAGCGGCAAATTGGCACCACCTATTTATATGGATCTGTAGCTGCAGGTATTGAAGTCGACTTGGTTCATTACCGGGGTGAAATGTTTATCGCGATAGACAGCGCCCTGAATGCTTCAATACCGAATGCACTCAATCAATTCTACCAAAATCTTGTGGGGGATGGATGGCGCGTATTTCCGGTAGTTACTTCTGCTGAATGGGGGATAGTAGAACTCAAAGACAGTATCAAAACATGGCATTTAATCAATCCAGGCAGACATAATGCACTATTACTTTTAGGCGATATCCCTGTGCCCTATTCGGGTAACTTGAATCCAGATGGCCACCCTGATCACTTAGGAGCCTGGCCTACGGATACCTATTATGGGGAATTTACGGGTAACTGGACAGATGAAAATAATTATCCAGGTGCGAGTCGCCCTGAAAACGTCAACCTCCCTGGCGATGGAAAATTTGATCAAACCATCATCCCTGGCGAAGTAAAACTCCAAATAGGCCGCGTTTATCTCGACAAGCTCAGCACCTTTGGATTAACTAGGGATAGTCTGTATACGCGTTATTTAGAAAAAGACCGTGCCTACCGTATGAATGAATGGAATGTGCCACGTAGAGGCTTGATAGATGACCTATTGAACACACTAGGTGGAGAATACCCGGGCCGAAATGGCTTTCAAAATGGGAACGCGCTAGTCGGCCAAGAACAAACTATCACCTCCTACGATACCTTTATCAATATTTTAAGAACAGAGCCTTATTTATTCAGTCATGCTAGTTCTACAGGTGGCTATACGAGTAATAAACAGCTCAATTCAGGAATGTTTAAAACAGCCACTTATAGTGTATTCCAGACTTCCTTTGGCAGCTACCATGGCGATTGGGACATCAATAATAACCTCTTGCGTGCAGAAATAGCTGGTCCGGGTTATGGACTTACTGCTGTTTGGGCAGGTAGACCCCAATGGCATTTTTTGCATATGGCCATGGGCGCACCGATTGGTTATTCGGCACAAATTACCCAAACCAATTTTATCAATTCGCTACATCAAACATATGATCCAGGCTACGGTGCTGGATGGGTCCATGTAACCTTAATGGGCGACCCTACTTTACGCTTACATATGGTAAGTCCAGCTAGTGCATTAAAAGCCCCGACAAATGCAGGTGGGGATCAAGTGAACCTCAGTTGGACCGCGAGTGCCGATGCGGCTGTTTTGGGTTATTGGATCTATCGTTCAGATTCATTATTTGGTATCTGGAATCCAGTGAATGAAAGTCTAATATCTGGAACCTCCTATACAGATATCCATCCATTAAAAGGAACGAACCGCTATATGGTAAGAGCCGTGAAACTTGAAGCGGTGCCGAGTGGGTCCTATTATAATATGAGCCAGGGCGCATTTTCACTGCCAACTAATGCCTCAAATGGAGATGGAACTATTCAATCAATAGAAAAACTAGTCGAATTAGTTCTGGTATATCCGAATCCAAGCACAGGCTTAATTCATGTAAACGCACCTTATAGCGAAGGCGAATTTATTCGAATCTATGATGCAATGGGTAAGCTAGTATTTACACAAAGAGCCAACCCGAGCACGAGGCTTAATCTACAAGATTTATCAAATGGCATCTATATCCTTCGTATTGGCTTACATTCTGAACGTATTGTTCTAAGCAAATGAAATTAGATGCAGATTATTGGGACGAGCGCTATCGTCAACATGAAACGGGTTGGGATTTAGGAGAAGCATCACCTGCCCTGCGCAACTATATTGATACGCTGCTTGACAAAGATTTACTCATTTTAATTCCAGGCTGTGGAAATGCCTATGAAGCGGAATATCTGTTGGCTAAGGGCTTCACTCAGATAACACTGCTTGATATTTCTGCGACCTTAACGGATGAACTAAAAAGCAGATGGAATGAAAATGACCATATACGCGTACTCTGTGAAGACTTTTTCGAGCATGAGGGAGAATACGACCTAATCATCGAACAAACCTTCTTTTGTGCAATTAATCCTATGAGAAGGCAACAGTATTGTGAAAAGATGCAAAGACTCTTGGGGAAAGGTGGCAAAATTGCTGGACTCTTATTCAATCGGCAATTTCCGCATGATGGTCCTCCATTTGGCGGAGATGCCACGAACTATCAATCCTTATTTTCTAGCTATTTTAGCCACCTTGAAATAAAACCGTGTGAAAATTCAATCGCTCCGAGAATGGGTAGCGAAGTGTTTATTGAGATAGAAAAATAATTCCCTTCCATTCAGGCGGCAATCGGGAGAGCCTATTGACCGCCTGAATTTGTATCTATCTAAATTGAGCAGATCGAAGATAAATACTGGAAGGAAAATTTTAAATATCTTACCCTAATAACGCCAGGGTTATATCAAAATTGTAATTCCCTGCAAAAACCTGAGGTTCATATGTCTAAGACGCCTTGAACCTTCAAATGGTTGCCACAGGTAAAAAATATATTTAAGCCTTAATCCATGGCATGCGCTGGAGAATATCCACCCTTTTCAATTTCATGGCGGCCAAAAATTTCCGGTGCGCCTCGGTCTCTGGGAAACGCGGACGATGCTCCATAGCGAGCGATAATTGATGTAAATCTTTTAATTGCTCTTGGGTCCAATCGTCTAAACAAATGGCGCAAAACTGCTCAAATACAGAATCCGTTGCCGCATAATTAGGGTGGACCAAATCGAGGTCATACCAACGATAGTCGCGAAGTACATCAATCACCCATTCATAGGCTGGGAAGTATGCACACTCCTCATTCTCTTCACAGAGTCGATGGATGGCTTCTATGAGTTGCGCTTTTGATCGATTATTGGCCACAACCCCATCTCGCGCATGACGCACTGGGCTCACTGTAAAGAGCATATTAATTTCTGGATTAAACGCTCGTATCTCCTCAATCATCTGCTGTAGTAAGTCCGTGATCTCATCGGCCTTTAATAAGACCTTCTCAAAGTAATCTGCCGGAAACTGATGGCAATTCGCCACCAATTGCCCTGTTTCTTTGTATCGGTATGCAAAGGATGAACCGAGCGTAATAATCAAGTGCTTCGAGTTCTTTAGCCCCTGACGTAATACCTGCATAGAGGCATTCATTTTCTGCACGGCTTCATCAAGCTGCAAAGCAGAGAAATCAGAATGAAACTGGAGGCTTTGATAGCGTTCATTATAAAGGATAAGGGAAGACTTATCTATCTCTATTCCCTGAATTGCGCGATGTACATGACGTGCCAATGAATCTGGATCAAAAATTATCCCACATGGATTGATTACTGTTTGAAAGAGCCGCTTTTCCAATGCTGCGCCAATATTCCCCGTAAAGCAAGATCCCATGAGTAAAATAGGTTCGCTATGATGAATTAGCCGATTGGGCTGTTCAAATTTCAAATCTAGCATCCACTTCATCCTACGAAGATATTTGCTTTGAATGAAAGGAAACAGAAAAAGCCACCCCTTTCGGAATGGCTTTTCTTTATAAGATTAATGAATGTCTATTGCCTGATTAAGGTGACTGTTCCATTATACGTTTTCTCTGATTGTCCTCGTAATTGGTAGGTAATCACTACATAGTATACACCGGCTGGTAAATCAGCTCCTGTATTGTTTTTCTTACCATTCCACGAATCCGTTGGATCGGTGCTTTCAAATACTTTATCAGAGAAGCGGTTATAGATTTTGATTTCGTATTTCGTCCAGTTTTGGATTTCAATTTTAAACTTGTCATTGATACCATCTCCATCTGGGGTAAATACGTTAGGAATCTTAATCGTCGCTTCAAAAGTGTTTACAACTGTTGCACAAGCTGTATCATAACATCCTTCCGGACTCAATACTACCAAGCACACGTCATAGCTCCCTACATTATCGCCATAATTATGTTGCGCATTCGGACAATTCACTGGATCCACTTGAGGACATTTCGTGAATTGGTCTCCGTCGCCAAATCTCCACCATGACTCAACATAGTTTGAAGATATATTGGTGAACTTGAACAAGGGCATACCCGTGGTATCAACAGTAAAGTTGGCATTCATATCACGCACTTTAATCAAGTAGGATTTCCATCGCTTGCACTTAGGCTCTCCTGGTTTAGGAGTATAATCTGGAGTGAGTCGAACTATATAGTCACCCGCCCCAGCATATTTATGGGTAATCTGACGTCCACCTTGTGCTTTGTCTAAGGTAATGATTGTTCCATCCCCCATGTCCCAGATAAACGTGGTATACGTGGTATCTGATGTATCGGTGAAGGTGATAATCTCATTTGGACAAACTTCCTATTTCGAGGCGATGAAATCAACCTTCTTCTCAGGAAGAACGGTTACCTCAATTGAACGTGGTGCACCTGGGAATGAATCCGTACATTTTTCACCTGTCAACGGAACGATATCATTTTGTTCCAAGAGCAACTTATACTTTCCTGGTTTCGTATACGTAAAGTAAATAACCGTATCCGATTGGGTAGTAATTCGGGTATTTGCACTATCTCTAAAATGCCAAATCCATTCTGAATTTGTTGATGGATCTAAGCTGTAGTTAGCCAAGTATATGGTATACGGAGCACAACCTATCGAGTCGATAGTAAAATCGAATTTTGGACGAGGTCCTGCGATTGTTACGGTTCTTACCAAGGTATCAAAACAACCCATTCGTGTTTCAATGATTAAGGTCACATCATAATCACCAAAACGCTGGTAAACATGCGATGGATTGATAATCGGTGGAGCCACTGGGTTATCGACTGTGGTATTAGAGATAGGTGATCCATCACCATAATCCCAAATCCAACGAATCACACTGTCACAAGACCTGCCATAGGTTAAACGGCAAGGATCGTATACGCGAGACGAATCGAGGAAGTTGATAATTGGTTTACAGTTACCAATATTGATGGTGAAGTTAAAGTTGGCTTTACCACCTGTTACATCAACATACGTTTTCAAGGTATCTCTACAACCTACTGAGTCAATAAATTCTGCCCTTACGATATAGTGTCCTGGGACATTATAAGATACTGGAAGTGGGTTGAAACGAAGTGTTGTAAATCCAGTTCCTTGTCCAAAATCCCATCTTGTTGTTTCATGAAATGGCTTTGGCGTCCGGAAATTCCCATTAAGATCTTGAAAACGATTTCCATCTCTCCAATAATTATAGGGAATAAACTGAGCACCATTATTTGGGTCTGGCTCAAGTAACAGATATAAGGCAGTATCGGTAAACTCTACTTTTTCATCCTCACAGATTAAGAACTTATTCTGGCGGATATTTTTTGCATGCCCTACAACCACATAATGAGCCAAAGAGGTATTTGAACACCCATCTTTGGTATTAGAAGTTGCAATAATAACATACCGTGCGGCGTCCCTGAAAGTTAGTTTACGTTTGGTTTTGATCCTCAACTCAGATCCACAACCTACTAAGCCACCTTCACCTGGACTCCAAACAGTAGAATCTATTTTCTTTGGAATACCCGTTTTATCCACATAATAAGTTAAAATATAATTTACAAATGTTCCTGTACGGGCATCATAAATGTTCCGATGAATCGAATCGATATAGGTAAAACCTTTATTATAATCGCCATCAAGCGTAAAATCAACACCCACATTAATACTTAATGCGTCTAGGCTATCATGGTATTCGCGAACGAAAGTCAGTTCTACTTCCAATGGACTACATCCATAAACAGTATCCAAAGAAAACTCAGGATCCGAGTTAATATAGTTCAACATATCATGGTACCACTTCTCATCAATACATGGTTGTTTTGTATAGGGATCATATCCATTTTGAACACGTAGTCCAACAGTGATTCGTCCACAGCTATCTGCCAAGCTACCTGTATAGTCATAGTAAATTTGGTTTGGATACTGAGGCATGCTCATTGTTCCCATTGGCCAAGGAGTGATTGGATCCAATAAGAATCCAGCTTGAGGCGTCCAGTTATCTAAAACCGTTGGAGAACCGTCCAAGCGATCTGCTAAGGAGTCAAAATTCATCCATACATGTTGACGTGTGCAACTTGGTGTTGTTGCCGACCAATCAAAGTTCACCCCATAGATTGGGTTTGAACCCAAACAGAATACTCCTTTAGCTGGCTTCACTTTCATGCCTAAAGCATTTGGTGGCTCCAAAGCCAAGAGAATCTCAGAATTTGCCTCGCAATCGTTGAAATTTTGATGATTTGGATTGATATACCATCTCATGTAGGTCGTATCAAAGCCATCAAAGAATTTTTTCGTAGGATCAATATTCCTCTTATAATCGATCTTCTCAACTGGACAGTATGGATCATAAACCCATACGGTATCTCCATTTACAATCTGCGCGGGATAGTCAAATGCAGAATCAAGGGTCATATAAGGACCGAAGCGCGCCGTATCATTAAATACGCCTCCTTGTCGGTAAATCACCTTATTTGGGTCCCATAAACTATCTCTATTAAAGTCATTATATAATACGGTATCGATAATTGATTCAACATACAAATACTTATTCGAAGTGGCATTAAAGGCCCAAACATCAAAATAGTTATATCCTTGCCCGGCTACTTGCCACGTAGTATCTTTCAAGGTAAGTTTCACTGTGAAACATCCTTCTTTTCCTGGGGTATACCAATGTTTTGGTTTTGCGTCTCTTGAGAAGTTACAGTTCATCCACCTGCCAGAGGTATCCCAAACATTTAGATTGTATTTTGTCCAAGTAGTACACTGTGGCGAATTTTGATCACCAAAATCCCAAACAGTAGTGATATGATCATCCTGACGCTCTTGGCCCCAAGCTCCAAAGAAATTATCGAACATCACCAACTCATGCATAATTAATGCATTATGCGCTGGCACAGCAAGTGGCTTCTCAATAACAGCCATGGTGTCTTTGCCCCAAATATAGATATCAAGAACATTTTCAAAGGCTCTTACAGAACGGGTGGCTTTCACCAAAACCATGCTATCTTCTTTCAATTTTGTTTTTCCAGTGAGGTCATCTAAAATATAGATATCATTGAATGCGAAAGAGGAATTATTTTTGAAATAGACGGTATCTTTAATCTGACACTGGTGGCGAAGTGAGTCGGCTACAATATCAGGAATTCCCTTGCTATCAATAGCCGCAGCTGGTCCTTTTGTTAATACATCAATCGATGAGAAAAATGGACAACCCGCAATCGTACCTTGAATCGTTACCGTATAAACATCTGGCTTAGTGAAGCTATGAGGTGCATTGGTGAAGTTTCTAGTATCGACATTTCTTGGACCTGAATCAGGGTCACCAAATATCCATATGAAATTTAATGGCCAATTCAATGGCTTAATATTATGGGTAAACAAGAAAAAATTACCCGTTTGACATTGTGCGTCTTTGGCATTGGTTTCTTGAATAACCAAGGCTGGATTTACGTTACATGCAAAACCAGGTTTGAACATGGTATCCCAACAATTGGAATCATCTTGTATGATAAGCGTCACGTCAAAACACCCATGTTTAGTATAAACATGCGTTGGTGCCCAATAGCAAGAGTCAATCGAAGCACCTTTACCAGATGTATAGCTTTCTCCATCACCAAAGTCCCAATAAAATTTCTTCACCTTATTATACGCAACAGAAGAATTATTATTGATTGGAACAATGGTCTTCCCGCAGGCAAGTCTGGCATTCGTCGAAAATTCAGCACCAATATCCTTTGTAACACATGCTGCATTCATTGCTTGGAAATCATGTACGCAGCCTTTATCGTTAAATACACGCATAAAGGGAGAATAACATCCACCTGCTTTATCTGGATAAGCATGGGTATAGTTGCCGCCTGGCCCTGTTGTAAAGTCCTGAGAACCATCTCCAAAAAGAAACTCTACTATTGTGAGCGCGCGCCCAGCACCCGGAGTTGAGATATCCTCGAACACAAAATTGTTGACGGAATAACATTGATTTTTATCAGACAAAAGGGTAAATCCCGCTTTAGGCTTAGCATTTACAGTAAATACTAAATCTTGTGTACAGCTCGACCCACCAGCTGTGGTGATGGTTACAGTGATGGTTACAGTGCCGGATGTATTGAATGTAAACTGAGCAACACCACCTGTAGCCGAAGCACCAGAAGTGGTAGTCCAATTTACCGTTTCACCGGCCACCGTATTCACGCTCAACCCGATTGGTGCTCCCTCACAACCCTCTGTTGGACCAATGATGGTACAGTTTTGAGCTGAGGCGACATTCCACCATACTGAAGCTACCATCACTGCTAGGAGTGATACTAATTTCAACTTTGATAGGTAATTTTTCATCATAACTATGTATAAGAAGGTTTTTGGAAAGAAATGAGGTTTCCTCCTCTCCTAAGAAGCAAAAATATCAAAAAAGGTTGCAAATTTTTTTTTCTATTTAAATTACTCTTATTTGAGCTGAGTTTACAGTCCGCTTAAGCAAAAAAAAGCCACCCCTTTCAGGGTGACTTTTCCTCTGCTTTTTAAATAGTACTATCTAATAAGCGTACTAGTTCCATGATACATTTTCTCTGCTTGTCCTCGTAATTAGCAGGTAATCAATACATAGTATACACCGGCTGGTAAATCAGCTCCTGTATTGTTTTTCTTACCATTCCACGAATCCGTTGGATCGGTGCTTTCAAATACTTTATCAGAGAAGCGGTTATAGATTTTGATTTCGTATTTCGTCCAGTTTTGGATTTCAATTTTAAACTTGTCATTGATACCATCTCCATCTGGGGTAAATACGTTAGGAATCTTAATCGTCGCTTCAAAAGTGTTTACAACTGTTGCACAAGCTGTATCATAACATCCTTCCGGACTCAATACTACCAAGCACACGTCATAGCTCCCTACATTATCGCCATAATTATGTTGCGCATTCGGACAATTCACTGGATCCACTTGAGGACATTTCGTGAATTGGTCTCCGTCGCCAAATCTCCACCATGACTCAACATAGTTTGAAGATATATTGGTGAACTTGAACAAGGGCATACCCGTGGTATCAACAGTAAAGTTGGCATTCATATCACGCACTTTAATCAAGTAGGATTTCCATCGCTTGCACTTAGGCTCTCCTGGTTTAGGAGTATAATCTGGAGTGAGTCGAACTATATAGTCACCCGCCCCAGCATATTTATGGGTAATCTGACGTCCACCTTGTGCTTTGTCTAAGGTAATGATTGTTCCATCCCCCATGTCCCAGATAAACGTGGTATACGTGGTATCTGATGTATCGGTGAAGGTGATAATCTCATTTGGACAAACTTCCTATTTCGAGGCGATGAAATCAACCTTCTTCTCAGGAAGAACGGTTACCTCAATTGAACGTGGTGCACCTGGGAATGAATCCGTACATTTTTCACCTGTCAACGGAACGATATCATTTTGTTCCAAGAGCAACTTATACTTTCCTGGTTTCGTATACGTAAAGTAAATAACCGTATCCGATTGGGTAGTGAGAGTTGTTCGTTTGTCATCGCCAAAATGCCAAGTCCAGCTTGCATTCGATGTAGGATTCATCCACTAAAAAATCAAGTACCGACTTAGTCTTTCAGCAAATAAATAACCTTCATTTCTTTTTTAATATCCCCACCCGCCAAGGCATACTCGACGATGCAGGTAAAGGTTCCTTGCAGAACTTTATTTCCTTTATACTTATCAGCCCCATCCCATTTGGCCTGGGGGTCTGTAGATTCAAAAACAATTTGTGATTCGTAATTCAGGATACGAATATGAAAATAGGTCGCACCTTCTACTTCAACTTGGAAATAATCATTTTTGCCGTCACCGTTCGGAGTAAACGAATTAGGGAAGTTTAATTCCTTTACATCAAAGATGAAATTATTCCTAAAACTCAATTTTGCCGAATCTTTACAGCCAGCATTATTAATGGCGATTGCTTGAACCAGATGATCGGTAGGTTGTGCATCATACAATTGTATATCTGAATTACTTATTCGTTGACCATCCAATGACCATACTGTTTTATCTATACCCTCGTTCACTAAAATATAGCGGCCATTTCCACGGTCGGTCTTGCTCAATTTTATTTCAGGGAGTGCTTGGACATAGAGTATCTGTGATTTCTTCCAAACATGTTCATTGGCGCGAACGATCCAATCAATTAGATAAACTCCAGGGCCTTCAGCTTGGTATTTAAAGTTTTGATTCCCGTGAATTCCTTTTTGTACTTGGATTCCATTCACTGATACATCGTACGTGCAATTATCTCCATACAAAAGGTAAGTTTCATAGGAAAGGCCCCAACATATCATGGTGTCTTTCTGAGAAAATGCAAATACTGGTACAAGTGAATTGCCCATTTGATCTTGGACAAGATTACCCGAATTAATAAGCGGCTCATCCCCTCCATTTACAGGTATTTTATTTGGGTTATCTCCCAAGATACCAGGAGTTATATTTCCTTGTGAACTAAGCGTAGTTTTGGCTTTTTTAGGCCCATTTGAAGTTCCGCTTGCACGAACTTCTGCATTATCAATTATGGATGAAACCGGCATATCATCAGAAGCATGGTTATTAATTCCTGATGATTGTTTTGGTGTAATTTCGTCTGCAGATATTGCATGCTCTTGAACGGTTTCGATAAGCGTTTCGGTAAGCACTGCTTTTTGATTAGGAAGAAGCAAATACGCACTTAAAGCAACTGCTCCAGTTAATAGAGAGCCCACGAACCACTTGGTGGCCAAAGAAAGACCACCACTAATTCCTGCTGCAGAACTGGCCAATTGCGTTTGCACCGCCTCAAAAACTCCTTGTGGAGCGGGCACATTTATTTGATTAACAGAATCTCTGATAGAGGAATCGAATTGAAGCCCTTGATTTAGTTGATCAAGTTGCGCTTCCATACCTTCCCAAACTCCTTCCGGTACTTCCGGATTAAGTTGAGACATCTGCTCCTTAAGGAGTGCGTCGAACTGGGTATGTGTTTCTTTAATACTCATGGAGATTCGAAAATTCGACTGATAACATTTCTTGAAGAAGCTTTCTAGCTCGGGACAGTTGTGATTTGGAAGTGCTTTCGCTTATTCCTAACATTTTCGCGATTTCTTGGTGTTGGTACCCTTCAACAACGAAGAGGTTAAATACCGCTCGGTAACCAGGGGCTAGTTCTTGAATTCTTCTCAGGACATATTGAACATCCAGTTTTCGCATGTTTGGTTCAAAGCTTAACTCTGATTGCAAATCATTCACGTCTTCATGAAAGATTTTGTTCTCAGGCTTGCGCAAGAATTCCAAACAACCATTGACCATAATCCGTCGCACCCAACCTTCGAAAGAACCTTCACCCTTAAAGGTATTAAGGCTCTGGAAGACCTTGATAAATCCCTCCTGAAGAAGGTCTTTGGCTTGGTCTTGCCCGCGGCTATATCTTAAACAAACGGAATACATCTTTTGCGAATACTGGTCGTATAATAATTTCTGAAAGGATTTTTCTCCCCTAAGACAGCCTTGCACTATATGTCGTTCCTGCTCAGTCATAAAAGGTTTAAATCCTTATACTTGCTAGATGTATTTCCGTCACTGCGGGTTGCAAGCGGCTTGTGTTTTTTTTTATTTTCTCGCACCGAATTCGGCGAGATTTAGCGTTAAAGCAAATTGGTGACTGCTCTTACCTGGAAAGTAGGAAGCCAAGGCATAGTCGAAGCGTAGTCGGGATATTTTCATTCCTACGCCCCATGAAAAACCAGCCAAACCCTTTCCTGTATCCCAGGTCATTTCGGCTCTTCGCTGATGGTTATATGCACCCCTTACCATAAAATTAGGACTAAAAACCAATTCAGTTGCGAGAATTACATGGCGGAACGCATTATCGGCAAAACCCACCTTCTCTTCTTTTTGCGTTTCATCAAAACTTAAGTTCTTCGTCCGGTCATTGGTATTGATATACCCAATTTTCCAAGTTTCCAGATTATGTAAAACGGCAATCAAACGCAAGGGTGCATGTTTTAACTTTCGCGAAAAGGACCACTGGATTTCAAAAGGAAGTTTTTCACGGTTTCCAGTATAGCTAGTGAGTTGGAGTCCCGCATTTCTAATAAGCAGGGCTGTAGAAAACAGGCCACTGTCTGACGTATAGGAACCAGAAAGGTCAATTGCTGTTCCCAAACTCTTATAGGTCTCCAATTGAGAATAGATAAGTTTGAGGTTGGCTCCGTAAGAGAATTTACCGAAGTGTTTCGCATAGCCCGCCTGAATGGCATAGTCTGCAGCCCGAAAGGTTCCTAAATCATTTCCTTGATAGTCATAGCTGTCAAATTTACCATAATTCGTATAAAGGATTCCAAGAGAGAAGGTTCCTATAGAATCATACTCTCTTACATAGTTTACTTGCCCTATATTGATATCGCTAAAATAGTTCACATAATTCATAGCCAGGTGGCGGTTCATCTGTGAGTTGAGTTGAGAGGGAATGGCAAAACCTAAGTTTGGATCAGAGTCGTAGATGGCAACTGGAGCTCCGCCTAAAGCAGCCAAGCGGGGTGAGGCCTGTATATTTAAAAAGGAATAGACTCCCCTGCCACCTATCTGGGCATGGCTCAGTCCGAAAATACCAATGAATAAAACACCAAGGAATATGCGCATAGATATCAAGCTAACGTATTTCATCCCCGCTTATTTTCTTTATGCTTCGCTTCTATCCACCAAGCTTCCATTTCTTCCAAAGTCATGTCTTTCATATTACGTCCAGCATCATTGGCTTTGGTCTCGATATATTCAAATCTGCGTTTGAATTTAATATTTGTCCTTTCAAGTGCATCATCTGGATTAAAGCCTTCAAATCGCGCATAATTGACGAGGGCGAATACTAAATCGCCAAATTCTTCTTCGCGGTCTTTCGCCGTTTTCGCTTCTACAAACTCAGCCAATTCTTCTTCCACCTTGTCCCATACCTGTTCCTTATTCGGCCAATCAAAGCCTACCTGAGCCGCTTTTTCTTGCATACGATATGCTTTTACCAATGAAGCTAAAGAAGCAGGCACACCAGCTAGCAGTCGTTTTTTTCCTCCAGCTTCTTTCATCTTGATTTGCTCCCAGTTCTGCTTGACTTCCTCTTCATCCTTCACTTTTACGTCGCCATAAATATGGGGATGTCGTATAATGAGTTTTTCACAGAGCGAATTAATCACTTCTGTGATGGTAAAATCATTGGTTTCAGATGCAATACGCGCATAGAACACAATATGGAGCAAGACATCGCCTAGCTCCTTTTTAATTTCTTGTGTATCTTCTTGCAGGATGGCTTCACTTAGTTCGTAAACTTCTTCAATGGAAAGATGACGTAATGATTCCATCGTCTGCTTTTTATCCCAGGGACATTGCTCGCGCAATTCGTCCATAATATTTAGCAGGCGTTCAAAAGCAATAAGTCGGGCATCTGACATAGCCCTCAAAGTAATGGAAAAATAAAGAGTTTTCAGTGTTCCGTTTTCAGTTTTCAGCGATTCGTTATGAAAACTTGAGCACCCCTTTCTAAAACCTGAACACTGAAATCTGAAAACTAGTTCAAAATATTATTTGCGTACAAGTATTCGTATAGGCTACTCTTATAATTTTTGCCAATTGGAATTTGCTGATCTCCGAGTTCAATCTTGTTTCCGGAAATAGATTTGATTTTTCCGATTCTTACGATGAAGGATCGATGCACCCGAATGAAGCGATCACTTGGAAGGCGTTCTTCCATTTTCTTCATGGTTTGTAGGGTGATAATTCGTTTTTCATCGGTGTGAATTTTCACGTAATCGGCAAGGGCTTCGACATAGTGAATGTCTTCATAGCGAAGCTTCAACAACTTTTGATCAGCTTTTACAAAAAAGTGATCCTCTTCTTCAACAGGTAAACCGGTTGAAACAGATTGCTGTTTCATTTGATAAAGTTCTCTGGCTTTTTTCACGGCTTTTTTAAATCGTTCGTTAGAAATAGGTTTCAATAAATAATCTACCGCGTCAAGATTAAATCCTTCCACTGCATAATTAGAATGTGCAGTGGTGAAAATAACCATAGGTGGCGATTCGAGAGATCGCAGGAAATCAATACCCGAAATCTCCGGCATCTGAATGTCCAGAAAAATGAGGTCGACAGGAAGACTTTTCAGTGCTTCCCTAGCTTCCAAGGCGTTTTGGCATATCTTGAGCAGTTGAATATCCTGCTCAGATTCCAAATAAGATTCAATGATATCCTGGGCTAGAGGCTCATCATCGACGATAATGCAGTTTAACTTCATTCAAGCATTAATTTGAGTTGAACGTGGTACTGTTCGTCGGAGTTAGTTTGGTTTAGTTCATACTTCTGAGGGTATAATAAGTTCAGGCGTTTGCGCACGTTCTCACTGCCGATTCCCCCATCAGATACTAGTAAGACCTCATTCGACTCCAAAACGTTGTTTCTAACACTAAAAAAAAATATTATCCATCAATTCAGTACGAACATATACAAAACTAGAGTCAATATTCTTTGCTAACCTATGTCTAAATACGTCCTCAACAAAGGGAATCAACAGCATGGATTCTATTTCTTCATTTTCGGTGCTGTGCTTGTATGAATTCTTATATGAGTATCCGTTATAATACCCATTACTCAAAAAATTCCAATTTCCAAGCTCCTCCCGATAGCTAACGGGATTGAGATTTGGAGCTTATAAGCAGGCATTAGGCACGATAATGGACACTCATTAATTCTTATTGTGTATTTCTCTTTTCAAGCAGAAAAACGCAGTGATTCTGTCAAGGAAATCATTCCAGTAATTTTTTTTCCATTTGAGATATTCTGTCTTCTCTTTTTTCTTGAGGTAATTTCTCCACCAAATAAGTTCAGCTTTCTGAGCCAGTTTCAAACGTTTTCGCACGCTGCAAAATAGTATTTTCATACTAACACTTTATCTTATTCTTGCGCTATTCATTGGCTGAGTATAATAAAAGCATTAGTCCATCAGCGTTCTCACCTCGTTATTCGCTAGCTTTAGTTTGAGTTGAACGTGGTACTGTTCGTCGGAGTTAGTTTGGTTTAGTTCATACCTCTGAGGGTATAATAAGTTCAAGCGTTTACGCACGTTCTCATTGCCGATACCTCCATCGGATACTACTAAGACCTCCTTCGACTCCAAAACACTATTTCGAACGCTAAAAAAAAACCAGTCATCCGTCAATTCAACACGGACATTAATAAAACCAGAGTCAATATTTTTTCCTAACCCATGCTTAAATGCGTTCTCAACAAAAGGGATTAAGAGCATGGGTTCTATTTTTACATTTTCAAAATTCCCAAATTCCTCGAAAACAATTTTAGCACGATTTCCGAAACGGAGGCTCTCAATTTCCATGTAATTCTTGAGGTACTGTATTTCTTTGTCGAGCGACACTTTATCACTTGCCGATTCATAGAGTAAATAGCGAAGAATCTCCGAAAGCTTAAGAATTACCTCTGGGGTTTTATCCGATTTTTTAAGGCTTAGGGAATACAGATTATTCAAAGAGTTAAAGAGAAAGTGGGGATTTATTTGATTCTTCAAATACTTCAATTCCGTTTCGCGATTCAAAATGCTTAATTCGCGCGCTTCTTTTTCCGTCTTGAACCAATCGAAAAATAATTTTAGGGCAGAGGTGATGATGATGCTATAGGAAACCCCCATAGCTTGGATGAAGAAAAAGCGGGTATTCCATACCATTTCGGTATTGGCTATATCACTATTCAATAAATAGAGTAGATAGAGTATTGGGTAACAGACCAAGGTAATGCTTAGGAGCAAGGAAAGCGAATAAGCCATGTATTGCTTCTTTTGCAGCAGAGTTGGAATGAGTACATATAGATTAAAATAGGAAACCAGTGCATGGAAAAGAATGGTTACTCCAACATTTTGGAAACGAAGGTTTATGGATGATTGATCATCAAAGGTGGTAAGCACCCAAAATGCCAGATAGAACAGCCAAAACAATAGGTGATGAAACCCAGTCTTTCGAATTTGATCGAGCCACTTAGCTAATCGAAGCATGCTATAAGGATGCGGAAATAGTTAGACTTAGCGTTGTTCTCCCTCGCCAAAGAGACGAAAATAGTCGACCACAGCATTTCCAAGATGAATGATATAAACGCCCCCATGGAAATACGAGGTTTTGTTCATGCGCTTATCTTCCTGCAGTTCCGCCTCCTTATTCTTAGAGAAGACGCTTGATGTAAGCTGGTAAAACGCAATATTTCCAAGAATCAATCCTAACAGGATAATTTTGACACGATTCTTGCGGAAGAAGGTTGACGTTAAACGCATTGCTAACAAAGTTAAAGCATTTTCCGATATTCCAAAATCATACTACTATCTTTACATCAATATGACAACCATCATTTTAGCCATCACAATTATGGGCATTGCCTTTGCTGGTTTTGCTGTTCGTTTGTTTTTCATCAAAGACTCTGATGTACGCGGAGGTTGTGCTGGTAAAAACCCATTACTTGATGAAGAAGGAGTTACCTGCGGTGTATGTGGTCGTGTTCCTTTGGCTGAGGGTTGCGGAGAGGAGGATTAGTTTATTTTCCCTTTTTGACGAAGCTAGGGAATTTCTGAATACACGGTTTAGTTCACAACTATCCTCTTAGAATGCGTGTTGTCATTATGAATTATTTGAACGATATAGGTTCCTTTTTGCAAATGACAAATGTCAATTGGAACTGTATTTTTCGTTATGTCGTGTATTTCAAATACTATTATTCCGCTCATGTCGAAAATAAATATCTTTGAAAATTTCACGTCTCCATCCGAAAAAGCAACTTCAAATCTCCCATTGTTTGGGTTAGGGTAAAGGGTTACCTCGTTAGAAAAATATATTTTGTCTATCTCTTCATTACTATTCTCCAAACTCGTAACTTAATTGCCACTTTCTGTAGAAGTATCGCCACGACCCTTTTTCATGCTTATTTGTGCATCACGGAAAATGTTGGATCACTGAATCAACGCTCACAGTGGGCATTTGAACTACTTCTACCGAATCTTGCAAACCAGGCGTTAAAAAACTTGGAGGCATTCCTCCCTGACTGATTTGAGAATAACAGTCCTCTTCATTCATTAAAAAGGAAAGGATAAGGAATAGAATACTTAATCTTGAGAATTTCATGTTTATAAAAGTTTAACAGTTATCTCTAAGTACATGACAAAAATCTGAATACGCTGAAATTGTGCTGATTGTGTCCTGTTAGAAGTACCCTTGAGAGATAATCCAATCCGTATTTAAAAACTGAGACAGCCCTTCTTCCGTGTTTTTTAATTTTGATGGTTTTAATCTGGGTGTCTATGTGGTCTCCAATTCGGTAGCACCAAGTAAATGCGATCATGGTAAGCCTGATTAGTTTTTCCAGTCGTTCAATGTCGGTAACATGGGTGTCCTCAATATTGAATCCGCTTGATTTCAGTCCTTTAAACAAGGTTTCAATCTGCCACCTTTTTTTGTAATATTCTAATGCATATTCCGGCTTGCTGTAAGACATAACTATGAGGAAATCTGGCTTGCCATCATTCAGACAGTTCATTGCGGAAAGATAGCAAGACACCCCATGCATTTTCATTTCTTTGCTACCGTGTCTTAACTCACCAAGTTTTAGGTTGCGAAATAAGTCCGAAGCCTCGGTTCCTTTCGTTTTATTTGTGGCGTTTACCTTGAAGTTATTCCTTATCCGGATGTGGTATTTGATCTTGTGCATGTGCAGGAACTCAAGCCATTGGGCACCAACAAACTCTCTGTCGGCTAAAAGACAGTCTATGCAGTCTTTACCAAACCAGTTCATAAAATCGCAAAGCAACTCAATGCGTTCATCTGTATTAGAATTACCTCTCTTATCCAACATCTTAAACATCAAAGGGAAGGCGATTCCATTATAGGCCACCCCAAGCATCAAGTCATTGATATTCTTACTCCCAAACTTCCAATTGGTGCGGTCAAGCACGAGCACCAAAGCATCCTTATTGGGCAGCAAACTGAATATAAGCTTGGCAACAAGCTCCATAGAAAAATCGACCTGGGCCCTAAAGCGTTGAATACGTCGGAAATTACTTGCCGCACCCGCAAGGCCGTCGAATCCAGCGGAAAGTTTGGAATAATTGACAGACTTTACCTTGCATAGCGCCACGATAAAATAACAGACCAGACGTAACCTAGACAGATTGAGATGATTGCTAAAATGGCCCTTAAAAACAGTAAGTAATTGGGTATATTCGCTGCTAAGACTGGAGTTTGTATTTAGAGGCATTACGTGAGAAGTATTCCTTTAAATTACTTATTTCTAGTCTTTTATACAAGAATTAATTCATGTATTTATTTGATATTTAGCGTATTGTGAATTATTGTAATGTACTAAGATCATTTGCATATATATTTTTTAATTTTAAGTCTTGAGAATTTAGAAATTTCCAACTGACTCATACTTTGGCTAGACAGCTATTCCCATAATCGTTTAATATTACAGCTATATAAAAGCAGGGACTTTGAATTTGATTTGGAAAGTAGCTAGTGGCCCTTGCAGGAAATAACGTACTGCTTTCCAGTTCAATGGAGTATACCACAAAATTCCTCTCTGGGGCTAGCCCCAGAGAGGAATTCGATAAAGATATTATAACTTAGAATGTCCCAAAGAAGGTAATTCTACAGTAAGTTTACGGATACACATACTGTATTAATTATTTTGATTATCCCGTCCGTTACTTTTCTTTCGGAAGATATTCCACCGATCAAAAAAGACATACAGTCCAGAAAAGAGGCCAATTTTTATACTTTGTTCAAGTGTTAGGCCAAATAAATAACCACCAAGTGCAATAATTGCTGACATCAAAAAATAAGATGCAATATTACTAACCATATCAGTATAATTAAGTTAACAGTAGTTGTCCAAGTAGCGTCGCGCCTGAAGCATAAGCCGCCGACATTCCTATTCCACCTGCTGCTGCTGCCCAACCTATAGGACCTCCTGCTGCTGCAACCCAAACAAGATACAGCGCTCTAGCAGCACCTGCCCCATCTGACCATGCTATTAAATTCCAATTTATATAATCCACACTTACAACTTGCTCTTCTTCAGGTAATTCACCAAAAAACGATAAGCCAAGTCCTAATCCACCTCTTGGAACGGGAGTCCATAGATAGCTTGACTTTTCAAAAGTTCTAAGGAAAGTTAAAGTTATATCTAAATCACTTCCAATAATATTGGCCCTTGCATAAGTCTCTTGTGCAGCGACTAGAGCAGTTATTGCCGAATAATTGCAACTTGGATTTGCTATAACATAACTTTTTACGTTATCCATTACTGTTTTAACATCAATGTCACTAACGACAGAACACACATAACTATAGCTACTATCGGGACTATCAAGTAATGAATCAACTTTTCCCTGTGTCAAATATAATTGATTCAAGCCAATTGACTAAAAATCGTCATACATTTCAGTGCTGTGAGAACCAGAAAGGTAGTCGTAGCTATTAACAACTGATGTCATGTAAGTATTATGACGTACTGCTATTGAATCAATAACTCCATCATCAATTATTCATGTTGAAATACTCAGCTTTTTTTGATTAGTAGAGTTGTCAGAATGCTGAGCATCTTTCTTGCTGCATGAAACGATTCCTAGAATCATTACTACGAAAACTAGGGTGTTTTTTTTCATAATATTCTTTCATGAGTCACCGCAATTATACCACTACGCCACAATATGGCGGTGTAAACGTTGAACTTGCCTGAAAAACAGGCCATGACAAGATTTGAATTTTTTGAAGACTTCAGTTCAGAGTCCCATTGTAGGGAGTATTTACGTGAATTACGTATCCAACAGGGTATCATTTGTAAAAAATGCGGTAATACGAAGCATTACTGGCTACGCAAGAAGGAGCAATTTCAATGCGGCGATTCCAAGTGTAAATTTAGAACCACGCTGCGAAGCGGAACGATCATGGATTCTAGCAACCTTCCCATTCGTGATTGGTTTTATGCCATGTATTTAATGACCAGCACAAAAAAGGGGTTATCTGCAAAAGAGCTTCACTCAAGTTTCGCACATCGAATTTAGCTCTTTAGGTGTAAGGGTTTGAGCGATTTTTTTGATGGAATTCAAATTGGCTAAACTTCTCAAGAGATTATCGATATCATCAATGGTTAATTTTAGAACTT
>Ga0209491_10000382_pt1 | contig 87869 bp, 95 predicted proteins | sample BON02_FD_187213 | JGI IMG/M metagenome (GOLD analysis project Ga0209491, IMG submission 187213) | Freshwater microbial communities from Lake Bonney liftoff mats and glacier meltwater in Antarctica - BON-02 (SPAdes) (version 2) | ecosystem: Environmental > Aquatic > Freshwater > Ice > Glacier...
CTAACCCAATGCGTAAATGCGCGGTGGTAGCTCAGTTGGTTAGAGTACCGGCCTGTCACGCCGGGGGTCGCGGGTTCGAGTCCCGTCCACCGCGCCACTTTTCCTAAGCCCAAAATGCCAAAGGCGTCCCGGACCGGGACGCCCTTTGCTTTTATGGGATATCAAGAGGTTAGAGGCGGGGTTTACCCAGTTTTAACCTTTGCGCCTGGGCCGGGCAGGTTTTGGGGTTTAAAACATTCTTATTTTAGAATATGATTGTGGTCAGAAAAACTCAAAGGCCGCGCCTCATGTCTTTCCTTGACCATATCCCCCTGTCAGTCCTTGTCATTGCAGCCCTGACGCTGGGACTGGCGCCCTTTGTGCCAGAGCCACATATCTGGGAAAAACTTAAGATGCTGGCGGGGGGCACCTTGGTCAAACCGGCCGATATTTTCGATTTTGTCATGCATGCCGCCCCTTTCGCGCTGCTGGCCGCCAAACTGGCCCGGATGGCCCGAAAAACCTGACCCATCAGCCGTCCGCGACAGCGCCGCCGCAGGGGGGCTCAATGCCCCCCAAGGTGGCAGCCCTTGGCCGGTTACAGCGTCAGGCGATAACGGATATGGCCGTCATTGTCGCAAAAGCGGTCATAAAGGCGACGCGCGGTGGTGTTGGTGATTTCGGTCAGCCAATAGATCCGCCGCCAGCCAGAGGCGCGGCCTATGGCGATCAGATCCTCGATCAAGGCCGCCCCTGCGCCCTTTCCCCGGGCCGCGGGCGCGACGTAGAGATCCTCCAGATAGCCGTCATCGCCCAGCACCCAGGTCGACGGGTGGTTTTGGTGCAGGGCAAAGCCAACGACCTCGCCCGACACCTCGGCCAGACGCGCCACCATGGGGCAGGCGGGGTCCAACAGCCGCGCCCAGGTGTGGGCGGTGACCGCTTCGGGCAGGGTCATGCCGTAATCGGTGCAAAACCCGTGCCAGAGGGTGTGAAAGGCGGCCTCATCTTCGGCCCGGGCGGTGCGGATCTGCACGCTCATGCAATGCGGTCCAGAATGCGGGCCCAAGAGCGGATGCCTTTGTGAAAGCGCTCCAGATCATATTTCTCATTCGGCGAATGGACCTGATCATCATCGCGGCCAAAGCCGATCAGCATGGCATCCATGCCAAGGATCGATTTGAAATATCCCGCTACGGGAATTGAGCCGCCTGCGCCGACAAAGGCGGCGGGGCGGGCCCATTCTTCGGTCAGGGCGGTGCGGGCCGCCTCAAAAGCCGGGTCTTCGATCGACATCACCGAGGCGCCTGCGCCCTCAATGCCGTCAAGCCATTCGATGCGGCAATCTGCGGGCATCTGCGCCTCGGCCCATGCGCGAAAGGCGGTCAGGATTTTTGTGGGGTTTTGGTCAGAGACAAGACGGAAGCTGACTTTGGCATGGGCCTCGGCCGGCAGCACGGTTTTGAATCCCGCACCGGTATAACCGCCCCACATGCCGTTCACTTCGGCGGTTGGGCGCGACCAAATCATCTCTAATGGAGTGCGGTCGGCCTCGCCCGACGGCACCGACAGGCCGACATCGCCAAGGTAGCGGGCATGGTCAAAGGCCAGGCTTTGCCATTGGGCGCGCAGCGTGTCGGGTAGGTCCGCCACGTCATCATAAAAGCCGGGGACTTGGACGCGGCCTTGGTCGTCGTGCAGGGCTGAAAGCAGTTTGCTCATCACATGCAGGGGGTTGCGGGCAAGGCCGCCATACATGCCGGAATGCAGATCGCGGGATGCTGCATGAATGGTGAATTCGGCTTTGCACAGGCCCCGCAGCATGGTGGTGATGGCGGGCGTGGCGCTTTCAAACAGGCCGGTGTCGCAGATCAGGGCGAGGTCGCAGGCGAGTTCGTCGTGGTTCTCTTGCAAGAAGGGGACGAGGGAGGGGGAGCCGGATTCCTCTTCGCCCTCAAGAAAAATCGTCAAATGGCCGGGCAGGGTACCGTGGACGTGTTTCCAGGCGCGACAGGCCTCTAGAAACGTCATCAACTGGCCTTTATCATCGGAGGCGCCGCGGGCGCGGATCACCTTGCCCTTGGGGGTGTCTTGAATTTCGGGATCGAACGGGTCGCGGTCCCAAAGGGTCAGGGGATCCACGGGTTGGACGTCGTAATGGCCGTAAAACAGGATATGGCGCTGGCCTTCGGTCTTTTCCCCGCAATGGGCGACGACCATCGGATGGCCGGGGGTGGCAGCGGCGCGGGCATCGAACCCCAAGCTTTGCAGGTCTGCCACCAGCCAATCGGCGGCGCGGGCGCAATCGGGTTTATAGGCCGGATCGGTGGAGATGGAGGGGATTCGCAAGAGATCCATCAGCCGGTCTAGGGACTCGGGCAGGGTTTCATCAATGCGGGCTAGGGTGGCGTCGAGAGTGGCGGCGGGCGACATCTGGCTCTCCAATTCGTTATTCCGGGCGCAGCGTAGCAGGCGGTGGGGGACTGTCCAGAGCCGTCAAAATGCGCTAAAGGCAGGCCGCGACAGTAGGAGCAGGTGATGATGCAACGGATGGGTATGGCGGCGGCACTGGTGGCGTTTGGGGCCACGGCGGCTTTTGCGGGTGATGTGCCGGTGGAACAGGCCAGCTTGGGCGAGGCGCGGATCACGCTGCATGTGCATGAGTTTTTGCAAGACGATGAGTTGGCCGCGCTGCGTCTGGTTTTGGTGAACTCTGACGCTTTGGCGCTGTTTGTGCCCAAGTCTGACGGCTATGCGGCGATGGCGGTGTCGCCCGATGACGGGTTTATCCGCGACGGCGCTTTGGTGAAATCAGCGATGGCTTTGGCCGATCTGCCGGATGCGGCAACGGCCTCGGCCGAGGCGGTGAAGGCCTGTGAGGCTTTGCGCAAGGGCACGGCGGCTTGCGTGGTGGTGCTGGAGGTTGCGCCGAAGGAATGATGTTGCTGATGAATCTGTGGGGCGACAATTCGCCCCCTTGCTTGCAGGACTGCATTTGACCGAAATCAAAGCCAAAGCGCCGCGGCTGTGACAGGTCTGGCCCCAAGACCCATCTGACGCCCGATTTGACGCCCGACAAGACGTGAGGACAAGACCAATGGATTTCGACGCCGCGCTGGACACTGCACTGAACCGGCTGCACGAAGAAGGCCGCTATCGCACCTTCATTGATATTGAACGCCGCAAGGGGCATTTCCCACATGCGGTCTGGACCCGGCCGGATGGCACGGAAAAGGAAATCACCGTCTGGTGTGGCAATGATTATCTGGGCATGGGGCAGCACCCGGAGGTGCTGGCCGCGATGCATGAGGCGCTGGAGGCGACAGGGGCGGGCTCTGGCGGCACGCGGAATATCTCGGGCACCACGGTTTACCATAAGCGTCTGGAGGCTGAACTGGCCGATCTGCATGGCAAGGAAGCGGCTTTGGTGTTCACATCAGCCTATATTGCCAATGATGCGACGCTGTCGGTGTTGCGGGTGATCTTTCCGGGATTGATCATCTATTCGGATGCGCTGAACCACGCTTCGATGATCGAAGGGGTGCGGCGCGGCGGTGGGGAAAAGCGGATTTTCCGGCATAATGATGTCGCGCATTTGCGGGAATTGATGGCGGCAGATGATCCTGACGCGCCTAAGTTGATTGCCTTTGAATCAATTTATTCGATGGATGGCGATTTCGGGCCGATTGCAGCGATTTGCGATGCGGCTGAGGAATTTGGCGCGCTGACCTATATTGATGAAGTGCATGCCGTGGGCATGTATGGCCCGCGCGGGGCAGGGGTCGCGGAACGCGATGGCCAGATGCACCGGATTGACATCATCAACGCGACTTTGGCCAAGGCTTACGGCGTGTTTGGCGGCTATATTGCTGCATCTGCGAAGATGGTGGATGCGGTGCGCAGCTATGCTCCCGGTTTCATCTTCACCACCTCGCTTCCACCGGCGGTTGCGGCGGGGGCAGCGGCTTCGGTGCGCATTTTGAAGACCGGTCAGGCCCTGCGCGATGCTCAGCAGACCAATGCCCGCATTCTGAAGATGCGACTGAAGGGTTTGGGTCTGCCGATCATTGATGAAGGGTCACATATTGTGCCCGTGCATGTTGGCAACCCCATCCATTGCAAGATGCTGTCGGATATGTTGCTGGAACAATTCGGTATTTACGTGCAGCCGATCAACTTTCCGACCGTGCCGCGCGGCACCGAACGGCTGCGGTTTACCCCCAGCCCGGTGCATGATTCCAAAGAAATCGACGCGCTGGTTAAGGCGATGGACACGCTTTGGCAGCACTGTGCGCTGAATCGTGCCGAGGTTTCCGCCTAACCCTTGATGATGCATGTGCAAAACCCCTTGCCATGTGTTAGTTTTCGCTCAAGACGAAGCCACCGAGTCGCGGAAACGTGATTCCGGTAGGAAAATGGCCAAGGGGACAGAGCATAGATGATCGGCTGGAGGTCCAAACCTCAGACACCGGAAGCGGAGAAGCCAAAGGGCTTTGATGATTTCGAGTTGCGTCTGGGCGATGTCATGCGCGGAGAGCGTGCGACCTTGGGCAAATCCTTGCTGGATGTGCAGCGCGAGTTGAAGATCAAAGCCACCTATATTGCTGCAATTGAAAATGCCGATATCTCGGCTTTTGAAGCGCCGGGCTTTATTGCGGGCTATGTGCGGTCTTATGCGCGCTATCTGGCGATGGACCCGGATTGGGCGTTTGATCGGTTCTGCAAAGAAGCGAATTTTACCGTGGCGCATGGGATGTCGGCCTCTGCCGCCCCGCAGCGCCTGTCGCAGGCACGAGTGCGGCCAGAGTTTTCTGACCCTTTGGCCAATCCGAACGCCTCTTTCGTGCCACGCAGTGAAAGCGTGTTTTCGCGGATCGAGCCGGGCGCTTTTGGATCGGTGGCTGTTCTGTTGGTGCTGATCGGGGCGATTGGATATGGCGGCTGGTCTGTGTTGCGCGAAGTGCAGCGCGTGCAGCTGGCCCCGGTGGATGAAGCCCCGGTTGTGGTGGCGCAGATTGATCCTTTGGATAGCGCTGGCATGGCCCCAGTGGTTCTGGTACCTGACAGCACGCCCGAGGCTTTGGCCGACGGCACGGCGGCGGCGGATCCAATGGATCGCCTTTACCGTCCTGAGGCCTTGGATGTGCCGGTGATGGTGTCGCGCGATGGGCCGATTGCGTCGATTGATCCGCAGATGGGTGGCGTTGTGGCCCCTGGTGCGGTGGCCGTTGCGGCGGATGGCTTTGGCGGCGACACGGTTCAGGTTCTGGCCGATGCGCGGCCCGGTGTTGAAATTCTGGCGGTGCGCCCAGCTTGGGTGCGGGTCAAATCGGCCGATGGCACGGTGTTGTTTGAAAAGATTCTGGATGCGGGGGAACGCTATCCCGTGCCGGATCTGGAAGTGGCCGCGGTGTTCCGCACTGGCAACTCCGGATCGGTTTATTTTGTGGTGAATGGCCAGACCTATGGTCCGGCAGCACCGGGCGCCAATGTGGCCAAGGATATTGCCCTGGGTGCGGAGGCTTTGGTTGAAAGCTTTGCTTTGGCAGATCTGACGGCGGATTCGGCTTTGGCCGAGGTGATGACGGCGGATGCTTCTGCCACGGGCGCTGTCGAAGCCGCGCTGGAATGATCAAACTGTGATGGTGCAAGGGTCGCGGGCAGTTGATGCTTTGCGGCCTTTTGCTTATAGTCTGCCCAACTAAATCGAGGCACCGATGACCCATAACCCGATCCGTCCCTGGCGCAACATTGACCGGCGCAGAAGCCGCCAGATTATGGTGGGCCGCGTGCCTGTGGGGGGGGATGCGCCGATCTCGGTGCAAACCATGACCAATACGGATTCGTCGGATGTTAAGGCGACCTTGGCGCAGATCATTCGGGCGGCGGATGTGGGGGCTGATATCGTGCGGGTGTCGACGCCGGATCAGTCATCCACCCAAGCGCTGCGCGAGATTGTGCGCGAAAGCCCGGTGCCGATCGTGGCGGATATTCATTTTCACTATAAGCGCGCGATTGAGGCGGCAGAGGCGGGAGCGGCTTGTCTGCGGATCAACCCCGGCAATATTGGCGATGCCAAACGCGTGGCCGAAGTGGTGCGGGCGGCAAAGGATCATGGCTGTTCGATCCGGATCGGGGTGAATGCCGGGTCTTTGGAGCGGCATTTGCTGGAGAAATATGGCGAGCCTTGCCCGGATGCGATGGTCGAATCCGGGATGGATCACATCAAGCTGTTGCAAGACAGTGATTTTCACGAATTCAAGATTTCGGTGAAGGCGTCGGACGTGTTTTTGGCGGCGGCGGCCTATCAGCAGTTGGCGCTCGCGACGGATGCGCCGATCCATCTGGGGATCACCGAGGCTGGCGGCTTGACCACGGGCACGGTGAAGTCTGCGGTGGGGTTGGGGACGCTGCTCTGGTTCGGGATTGGCGATACGATCCGGGTGTCATTAAGTGCGGACCCGGTGGAAGAGGTGAAGGTTGGGTTTGAGATTTTGAAGTCGCTGGGGCTGCGGACGCGCGGGGTGCAGATCATTTCTTGCCCGTCTTGTGCGCGGCAGGGGTTTGATGTGATCAAGACCGTCGAGGCGCTGGAGCAGCGGTTGGAGCATATCAAGACGCCGCTGAGCCTGAGTATCATTGGCTGTGTGGTGAACGGGCCGGGCGAGGCTTTGATGACGGACATCGGCTTTACCGGCGGCGGCGCGGGAAAGGGCATGGTTTATATGGCTGGCAAGCAGGACCACACGATGACGAATGACCGGATGGTGGATCATATTGTGGAACTGGTCGAGGCCCGGGTTGAGGCGATTGTGGCCGAAGAGGCGGCGGCAGAGGCTGCCGCGACCGAATAGCGCGCATCAAATTTCTGCGAAATTTGGCAGAGACTTGGAGGGATTTTGCGCCGGTCAGCCCTCTTCGCGCTGGCCTTCGACGATCTGGCGCATGCCGTCCAGGGGCACATAGCCGCGCACCATGGTCTGGTTGATCACGAAGGTGGGCGTGCCGTTGATCTCCATCACCGTGGCAAGGGCGTGGTTGGCGTCGATGACGGCCATGACTTCTGGCGAGGCCATTTTGGCGATGACGGCGGCGGGATCATGGCCAAGTTCGCTGGCCAGACGGCCCATCGATTCTGCCGTGGCATCGCCACGCATGGCGAAGAGGGCGTCATGCGCGGCCTTGTAGGCGTCATTGCCGTACAGCATCTGCACCGAGATGGCGAATTGCGAGGTGATCATCGACTGCTCGCCCAGGATGGGGAATTCTTTCAGCACAAAGCGGATGTTGCCGTCGGAATTTACCAGCTCTTCGACATCCTCATAGGCTTTGTGGCAATAGCCGCAGCGGTAATCCATGAATTCGACCACGGTGATGTCGCCGTCCAGATTGCCGCCAACCCAATCGGCCGGGCTGTTGAAGATGGCGTCTGCGTTGGCTCGCAGCATGTCGATGTCGCGCTGGTAGGCGGCCTCATCCTCGCGCGATTGCAAGACGGTCATCGCCTCAACGATCACCTCGGGGTTTTCCAGCAGATAGGCTTTCACCTCTTCGCGAAAGGCGGCGCGCTCTGCATCCGACATGTCGGCCAGACCCTCGGCAAGAACGGGGGCGGCGGCGAGGCTGGCCATGAGGGCGATTGCGGGGGCGAGAGCGAGGCGCATTGGGTTTCCTTTGCGGTGTCTTTGCGGGTTGACCCTGCCCGGATCGCAAGGGCAGGTGAGCGCATAAACCTTAAGAGGACGACCATGGCAAGGGCAAGTCAGGGATCACTGCGGGGCGATGTTGATGCCTTTATTGTGATGGATTTTATGAAGGTAAACTGACTTAAACCCCTGAAATAACAACAAAAATCTTATAAACGCCTGATTTTGTTAAAAAATCCACCCATCTTAAAAATATTCACCACCCGTAACGCTTTGTTCTTGCACCATATTTCTGACCAGATGTAAGTTAGATAAGGTAGACATGGGGGCAGACATGGTGGGTGTATCAAGAAAAACGCTACAAAGGCTTGATCAAAAGTTCGTGGAACGGGTTTTGCGGGGGCTGCAAGATGATGGTTTGCATGGGGATGGGGGTTGCCTCTACTGCCTTGTCAGACCCAACGCAGCCTCTTGGGTTTTCATACGCACCCTACGCGGCAAGAAAACCTACTACACGATTGGTTCTGTGCGGGCATTGGCTGACCTGTCAGGTTCCACCCAAGTAACCAAACGGGCAGCGGCAAGCTTGGCAGAAGCCAGAACAAAGGCTGCGGAATACCGCTTGAACATAGCTGTCACATCCCGTCAGATAGTAAGGCTGTTTCTTGAACAACTCCGGCTTAACCCTGTGCCAATCCTTCATCGCCTGCAATGGGGCTTTGCTGCCCAAGGCTGACTGGGGAAGCTGCTGGTTGTAGAGCAGCACATATCGGTGCAGCGTGGTTTCCAGCTCTTCGCCAGAACGGAAATGGTGGGATTGCAGCACCTCCTCGATCCGGCCGTTGAACCTCTCGACCATGCCATTCGTTTGGGGGTGCTGCGGTGGAGCCAGGCGGTGTTCGACGCCCAGATCAGAGCATAGTTGGTCGAACTCGTGCTTGCCGGTTGCAGCGCGTTTGCGCAGGCCGAACAGACGGTCGGTGAATTCCTTGCCATTGTCTGTAAGAATGGTGCGAATGCGGATCGGACAGGCCCGTTCCAGATCGCGCAGGAACCGGCGGGCATTGGCTGCCGTTTTGGACTTGTAGATGCGGATGAAGACCCAACGGGTCGCCCGGTCGATGGCTACGAACAGATAGCGCCGTGAGGTTTCGTCAGCCATTTTAGGGAGATACTTGACGTCCACATGCAAAAAGCCCGGCTCATAAGCCTTGAAGGCCGCATGCTTTTCCCGAGGCTCCCGCGCGGTCAGAGCCCGCAGGTTACCCACGCCATGTCGGCGCAGGCAGCGGTCCAGACCCGAGCGTGATGCATCCGGATTGAGGAATTCCCGAACGACGGCCAGCAGGTCATCCAGCGACACCAGCAGCGTCTTGCGAAGGGCGACGGCAACCGCCTCTTGCGCCGGGTTCAGCGTTGTTTGCAACCGATGCGGCGTGTGGCTGCGATCATGAACGCTGTCGCGATGCTTCCACTTATACACGGTCTGTTCGGTCGTGCCGAACCGCTCAGCCAAAACTGACGCAGGCTCATTACTGGCCTGGATCGCGGCCCGAACCTTTGGCGTCGTCGTCGCTTGCTTGTGCAGATGGATCAACATGGCAGCATCCCGTCCCGAATATCCCTCATGATCGATCTTGCCATGAAAAGCGCAGATCGCCGAGGGGCTATGAGATCATCCGGGATGGAACAACTACCCTCGCGCCGCTCTCGGTCTTGGTGTGTCGGTAATCGATGCCCTCGCGTTTGAACCATGCGTGTAGCAGATAAGTCCAGGCAATGACCGCCGTAACGATGAATAGTTCAGTGCGAAATGTAAGCCCCGCGCTGTTGAAAGTGTGGACAGCTGCGACCATTGCCTCACGGGCCTTGATCAGCAATTCGTCGCCTCGCAGTGAAAGGCCAGTTTCCGCATCAACCTCTGGCCATGATTGGATAAAGGTGTTTAGGTCCTCCGCAGCAGCAGGTTTTATGTTTGCATGTTTGGCTCCGGTTCTAATCTCAGCGATGGCGCGATGATTTATTGAACGGCTTGGGCGGGTAAAATAGGCTAGAATATCCTGATCGTTTGGCCATCGCCCGTCTGCTACCATCGCCTTGATGAGAACGATCTCCCAGCGCTCAAGTTTGTTGCCCCGTCGCCTGATTGGCATCAATGTCGCCTCGGACTGCGGGGACAGTTCGCTTGTTCTTCCGCCACGGCAGCACACGCCAGTTTGACCTCTTCCACCGCGACGCCAGAGGTGGCGTCATCCCATGTGCAGGTGTCGGTAAACGCCTCCATTTGGGCGGGGCTGGACTGGCCATTGGGGGTTTTGAACAGCGCGTTGTAATCGGCGTTCGAGTTGAAGGGCGGGTCTAGGTAGACCAGATCGACGCTTTCGGACGCGATGGCGTCGCGCAGGACGGTGAGGTTGTCGCCGTAGTAAAGGTGATTTGCCATTGCGCGCCCTTTGGTTTGGGGAAGGGTATCCGGTTGGCGGGGGTGTGGGCAAGGGCGGGTGCGGGGTTAGAGGTGCCCGACGCTCATGTGGCGTTTGTGGGCGTAGCCGGGCGCGCGGGTGACGGTGAAGCCTGCGCTGGCCAGCGCGCGGCGGACGTGGCCTGCGGCGGTGTAGGTGGCGAAGGTGCCGTTTGGGGCGGTGTGGCGGACGACCTCTTGCAGGATCTCGGGCGTCCAGAGGGCGGGGTTTTTGGCGGGGGAGAAGCCGTCAAGGAACCACGCGTTGGCGCGGCCTTGCCATGCGGGCAGGGCGGCGGTGGCGTCTGCGATGAGGATGGTGGCGGTGAGGTTTGGCAGGGTGATGATGCGGTGGCCGGGGGCGGTGGGGGTGGCCCATTGGGGGAGGAGTTGGGCGGTGAGGTCGGCGGCCTCGGGGAAGGCTTGCAGGGCGCGGGCCATGTCTTCGGGGGCCATGGGATACGCCTCAAAGCTGGTGAAGTGGAGGGTGCCGGGGGCGCCGAGGGATTGCCAGAGGAGGGCGGTGGCGAGGAGGTTGAGGCCGGTGCCAAAGCCGAGTTCGGCGATGTGGAAGCCGTTGGTCAAACGCTCGGGCAGGCGGTTGCCTTGGAGGAAGACATGGCGGGTCTCCTCCAGCCCTCCGGCGAGGGAGAAGTAGGGGTCGTCGAATCGGCGAGAGATGGGGATTTGGTCTTGCCAGTCTAGCGCGGGTTGTGGGGCTTGGGTCATCGGGCGTAGTCCTTTGAGTATGGAATGGGACAGGTAGGACCGGATGGCAAGCGTGGATGTGACGGTGCGGGGGGCGGGGGTGTTTGGGCTGTCGGTGGCTTGGGCTTGCGCGCGGCGGGGGGCGAAGGTGCGGGTGGTGGATCCGTATGGCGTGGGGGCTGGGGCGTCGGGGGGGGTTGTGGGGGCCTTGGCGCCGCATGTGCCAGAGGCGTGGAACGCGCTGAAGGCGTTTCAGTTGGAGAGCCTTTTGATGGCCGAAGGCTGGTGGGCCGGGGTGTGTGCGGTGGGCGGGTTGGATGCGGGCTATGCGCGGCTGGGGCGGGTGCAGCCTTTGGAGGATACGCATGCAATGGCCTTGGCGCGGGGGCGCGTGGCAGGCGCTTTGGCACACTGGGGCACGGCAGCAGAGTGGGTGGTTGAGAAGGCGGCGGCGGATTGGGCACCTGTGTCGGTGTCGGGCTATGTGGTGCGCGATACGCTCAGCGCGCGGGTGGCACCACGGGCAGCGTTGGCAGCGTTGGTGGCGGCGGTGCGGGCGTTGGGCGGAAAGGTGGTCACAGAGGCCGAGGATGCGGGCATGGTGGTCCATGCCAGCGGGCCATGGGGGCTGGCGGCTTTGGGTCAGGCTATGGGCCGCAAGGTGGGCTCAGGCGTGAAAGGGCAGGCGGCCCTGCTGGCTCATGACGCCCGCGATTGCCCGCAAATCTTTGCAGCGGGGCTTTACCTTGTGCCCCATGCCGACGGCACGGTTGCGGTTGGATCCACCTCGGAAACCCAATGGACGGCGGAAGGTCCCGACGCGCAGCTGGACGACCTGATCGCCACCGCCCGCCGTGTGATGCCTGCTTTGACCAATGCAAAGGTGCTGGAGCGTTGGTCGGGTATCCGGCCACGCGCCTCAACCCGGCAACTGACTATTGGCGCGTGGCCGGACCGCCCGGGCCATTATATCGCCAACGGGGGCTTCAAAATCGGTTTTGGCATGGCCCCGAAGATGGCCGAAACAATGGCCGATCTGATCCTTGATGGCCATGACACCATCCCCGATGGCTTCCGCGTAGATCGACTGATCACTTAAGGCTTGCCCTTTTCCAAATACTCCCCAGGGGTTTGGGGGCAGGATGCCCCCATCAGCCAACGTCAGCCCCGCAGACTGACATCGACCAAAGACCAAGCCTTGCGCCGGCAGGCACTCAATTCCTTCACCCCCGTCCTTCACACCAATCAGGCCAAGGTGATCTGGGTGCCATTCTCGGCCAGAAATGTGGCCAGCAAAGGGTCCGGCGCGGCATCTGTCACCAGATGGGTAAAACGGTCCGGGGCCCCGATGGCAATGGGGGCCGAGCGGCCGAACTTTGACGAATCCGCCGCCACGATGGTTTCCTCGGCCCGGTCGATGATGGCGCGGGAAAACTCGGCCTCGCGCAGGTCTTGCAGCAAGAACCCGGCGGGCGCGGCAATAGCGGCCACCGATAGCACTGCAAAAGACACCCGGAATTGCTGCACAAAGGCCAAAGCCCCGGCCCCGAAGGCCCCGCCGTCATGTGACCGCAATTCGCCCCCCGCCATGAAGACCTGATTGCCGTTCACTCCGGTCAAAGCCTGCGCCACGGCCAGCGAATTGGTCACCACCAACAGATCCCGCCGCGCCCGCAACGCCTGCGCCACATAGGCCGTGGTCGATCCCACATCCAAAAACAGCGACGCCCCATCGGGCAGCATACGCGCCACGCCTTCGCCAATCCGCCGCTTGGCGGCCGGATTATGCACCATACGCTGGGCAAAACTGGCCTCCGGCCCCCAGTCTTTCAACACCACCCCGCCATGCACGCGGGTCACCAGCCCCTGGGCCTGCAGACGCTTTAGATTGCGGCGGATCGTCTCGTCCGTCACGCCCAATTGGGCGGCCAGCGCCTCGACCCGGGCGGTGCCGGTTTCTTTCAGCTGCTCAAGGATCAGGCGCTCGCGTTGGTTTGGCAGCATGATTTGTGGTTTCCCGTTGGAGTTCCACCGATTTAGCGTTGAAATCCACTAAATTCCAACATGAAACCACAAATTCCCACAAATCCTTTGACAGACGCCGGGATTCGCCCCCAACTTTCGCTCAAGACGCACTGTCGGGCAACGGCGGGCGATTTTTCAATCAACAGGAAAGGATGAGGGAATGAAGCGTATTTTCATGACCACCGCTGCCGCACTTGCCATGACCGCAAGTGGCGCCTTGGCAGAGGTGGAAAGCACCGACCCGATCAAGCTGACCTTGCATGACTGGACCGGCCAGCTGATTACCACCAACATCATGGCCGCCGTTCTGGAAGAGGCCGGCTATAACGTCGAGCTGGTTCAAGCCGATTATCTGGCGCAGTTCCCGGGGCTTGAGTCTGGCGATCTGCATGTGGCGATGGAACTGTGGGCGACCACGGCGCAGGATGCACTGGATGCCTCGCTTGCCACCGGCAACACGGTCAGCTTTGGCGAGACCGGGATGCAGGCCAAGGAAGAGTGGTGGTATCCTCTTTACATGAAAGAGCAATGCCCCGGTCTACCGGATTGGAAGGCGCTGAACGATTGCGCGGCGCTTTTTGCCACGGCAGAAACCGGATCAAAGGGCCGTTATCTGGGCGGGCCGGTCACTTGGGGCGGCTATGATGAAGAACGCATCGCAGCGCTTGGTCTGAACTACGAGGTGATCCATGCGGGCACCGATGCGGCGATGTTTGCCGAATTGGAATCAGCCTATCAGCGCAAGGATCCGATCTTGCTCTGGATCTATGCCCCGCATTGGGCCCCTATCAAATACGAGGGCGAGTGGGTCGAATTTCCGCCCTATACGCCCGAGTGCTATACTGATCCGGCCGTGGGTCTGAACCCGGATATGGCCTATGATTGCGGCAAGCCGACGGGCGGCATCTTCAAGGCCGGTTGGGTCGGTCTGGCCGACAAATGGCCGGGCGCTGCCAAGGCGATTACCGCCTATCAGATGACCAATGCCGATATGGGCGCAATGGTCGGCAAGGTCGATGTTGACGGCATGTCGATCGACGATGTGGTGAACGAGTGGATGGATACGAATGAGGCCACCTGGTCTGTGTGGATCAGCCAGTAGGCTTTAAGCCGGGGTGCGGGCGGGGATTTTTCCCGTTCCCGCCTGCACCCCACCTTTCTGACGTTTCCCTCTTAAGCCCCGGAAGATCCTTGAAAAGATGACGCAATCCGTCACGTTGACCCCCCTGAAACCGGCTCCCATAAAACTTGCCTGTCGCCACGTCTGGAAACTCTACGGCCCGCACCCCGAGCGGCTGGTGGCCGAAGGGGCAAGTTTCGACACCATCCGCGCCGCTGGCCATGTGGGGGCTGTCCGCGATGTCAGCCTTGAGGTGGGAGCGGGCGAGATATTCGTGATCATGGGGCTGTCGGGCTCTGGCAAATCCACATTGGTGCGCTGTCTGTCGCGGCTGGTAGAGCCGACGGGCGGAGAGATTTTGTATGATGGCGAAGACCTTTTGAAGGCCAGCCCGGCCCGGATGATCGAGATCCGCCGCCACAAGATGGGCATGGTGTTCCAGCATTTCGCCTTGTTGCCGCATCTGACGGTATTGGACAACGTGGCCTTTCCTTTGGAAGTGCAGGGCGTGCCCCGAGCCGCACGAGAAGCGCGGGCGCGCGAGGTGATTTCACTAGTGGGGCTGGACGGGCGGGAGGGCAATCTGCCGCGCCAACTCTCGGGCGGCCAGCAGCAGCGGGTGGGCATCGCGCGGTCTTTGGCCGTGGAGCCGGACCTGTGGTTTCTGGACGAGCCGTTCAGCGCCTTGGACCCGCTGATCCGGCGCGAGATGCAAGATGAATTCCTGCGCATTCAAAAGCAGTTGAAAAAGACCATCGTCTTTATCACGCATGACTTTGATGAGGCCATTCGTCTGGCCGACCGCATTGCCATTATGAAAGATGGCGCGGTGGTTCAGGTGGCCACGCCCGAAGAATTGGTGCTGGCCCCGGCGGATGATTATGTGGCGGCCTTCACCGCCCATGTGGCGCGGGCCAAGGTGGTGACCTTGGGCCGGATTGCTTTGCCGGGCCTGCTGGACGGCGTGGCCGGGCAGTTGCCGGCTGAGGCGCGGGTAGAGGATGTGGCCGAACAGGTGGTGATGGCGGGCGCGCCCTTTGCAGTGATGAAGGGTGGCGTGGCCGTCGGGCATGTCACCGCCAAGGCGGTGATTGCGGTTTTGGTGGGTCGGTCGGCATGACGGTGCGGATGCGGCCTTTGCCGATTTGGCCAATGATCTGGGTGGGGCTGGCGTTAGCCGCCCTCGCACTGGCCATCTGGGCGAATTTGCCGGTGGAGACAATCTCCCCCCTGGCTGAGGTTTTGCCCAAGGGTTGGCTCTGGCCGCCCGAGGCTGCGCATCTGCCGCTGGGCAATATGGTGACGGCGGGGATGAAGTGGCTGACGGACACGGCCGCCATCGGGCCTGTGACCTTCAAGGACCTGACGCGCGGTTTTGCGGCACTGGTCGAGGCGCCTTATGACGCTGCGCGGGTGCTGTTGGTGGATGGCATTACCGAAGGCCGGGGGCGGCGGGCGGCCACGATCATTCCATCCCTGTCATGGGTGGCGGTGACGGTGGCGGCGGTGGCATTGGGGCACTATGCGCGCGATATCTGGCTGGGCCTGCTGGCGGGCGCGTTGATGGTGTATCTGGCGGTCTTCGGGCAGTGGGATTCCGCCATGATCACGCTGGCATCCATCGTCATCGCGGTGCCATTGGGCGTGGCGGGCGGGCTGGCTTTGGGCATTGCGGGCTGGCGTTGGCGGATGGCCGAACGGGTGATCTCGCCCATTCTGGATCTGATGCAGACGGTTCCGACTTTTGCCTATCTGGTGCCTATTTTGGTGCTGTTTGGCTTTGGGCCCGTCTCGGCGCTGCTGGCAACGGTAATCTATGCGATGCCGCCGATGGTGCGGGTGACGATGGTGGCCCTGCGCGCGGTGCCGTCCGAGATTGTGGATTTTGCCGAGATGGCGGGCTGCACCCCCGGTCAGCGGATGCGCAAGGTGATGCTGCCGGTGGCGCTGCCGGATCTGATGGTGGGGGTTAATCAGGTCATCATGCTCAGTTTGAACATGGTGATTATCGCGTCGATGATCGGGGCGGGGGGCTTGGGCGGCGACGTGCTGGAGAGCCTTCGGCGGCTGGATATTGGCGGCGGGATTGAGGCGGGGTTGGCGATTACCGCGCTGGCAATTGTGCTGGATCGGTTGGGCCAAGCGATGGCCGCGCGGGCCGGGCAGGTAGAGCGCCGCAAGGGCCGTTGGCATCAGCGCCATCCGCGCACCGCGCTGGTGCTGGCGGTGATCGTGGCCACGGGAGTGCTGGGGCTGCTGATCCCGGCGGTGCAGGACTGGCCGAAAGAGTGGGTGATCACCACCAAGGTCTTCTGGGCCGATACGATGAAATACATCAACTTGAACTACTACGACCAGCTAGAGGCGTTTCGCGTCTTCTTTCTGATCTATCTGCTGCTGCCGGTGAAAGCGTTCTTTCTGGCCATTCCTTGGCCCTTGCTGCTGGGCGTTCTGGCCTTGGCAGGTTGGCGGTTGGGCAGCTGGCGGCTGGCGGGGCTGGTGCTGGCCTTGGGCCTGTTCATTGCTGTCACGGGCCTGTGGGAACTGGCGATGATCACGATCTATCTGTGCGGAGTCTCGGTTCTGATCGCGATGGCGATTGGGGTGCCTCTGGGGATCTGGGCGGCCTCGGGCGGCATTCCGAGCAAGGTGATTGGCGGGGTGATCGACACCCTGCAAACCCTGCCGAGTTTTGTCTATCTGATCCCGGTGGTGATGCTGTTTCGGGTGGGCGATTTCAGTGCGCTGATCGCGGTGGTTCTGTATGCGCTGGTGCCTGCGGTGCGCTATACCGCGCATGGGATCAAGGGTGTCGCGCCCGAGTTGATCGAGGCGGGCGTGGTTTGCGGCTGCACAAAGGCGCAGTTGTTGCGCAAGATCCGGCTGCCGATGGCGGTGCCGATGATCTTGCTGGGGTTGAACCAGACCATCCTTTTGGCGCTATCGATGCTGGTGATTACAGCTTTGGTTGGCACGCGGGATCTGGGGCAAGAGGTGTATAGCGCCTTGGCAAAGGCCGATGTTGGGCGCGGCGTGATCGCCGGGCTGGCAGTAGCGGCAATTGCCATCATTGCCGATCGGCTGATCGGCGCAGCGGCCAAAGGCGCCAAAGCACGGCTGGAGGGTGGGGCATGACGCCCGAAGACAAGGTGCGGGGGCTGACCTGCTGGTCTGGTCCGGTGACGATGGAGCCGCTAAGCGGCGGCATAACCAACCGCAATTTTCTGGTGTGCGATGGGGCGCGGCGCGCCGTGGTGCGGATTGGCGATGACATTCCCGTGCATCAGATCATGCGGTTCAATGAGCTGGCGGCGAGCCGGGCGGCATTTGCGGCCGGGGTGTCGCCAGCGGTGCTGCACCATGAGCGGGGGGCCTTGGTGATCGACTTTGTCGAGGGGCGCACTTTGGCGGCGGTGGATCTGCAAGAGCGCGGGATGCTGGAGCAGGCCTTGGCGCTGGTGGGCCGGGCGCATCGGGATATTCCGCAACATCTGCGCGGCCCTGCGCTGGTGTTTTGGGTGTTTCATGTGCTGCGCGATTATGCTGGGACGCTGCGCGATGGCGGCTCGCTGCATGTGGGGCTGTTGCCGGGGCTGTTGGCCGATGCGGCCCGGCTGGAGGCGGCGGTGGGGCAGATTGATCTGGTCTTTGGCCACAATGATCTCTTGCCCGCGAATTTCCTGCATGACGGGGATCGGCTGTGGCTGATCGACTGGGATTATGCGGGGTTCAACTCGGCCTTGTTCGATTTGGGCGGGTTGGCGGCGAATAACGGGCTTTCCGCTGACGATGAGGCTTGGATGCTGGGCGCCTATTTCGGGCGCGCGCCGGATGCGGGGCTGTGGCGCAGCTACCGCGCGATGAAGGCGGCGGCGGCGTTGCGGGAAACCCTTTGGTCGATGGTGTCTGAATTACACTCGACCGTTGAGTTTGACTTTGCGGCCTATACGGCCGGCAATCTGGAAACCTATCAAGCGGCATGGGCTGCATTCGAGGCATGTGATGACTGATCTACCTTCTACCGCCAAAGCTGTTGTGATCGGCGGCGGCATCGTCGGCTGTTCGGTGGCCTATCATCTGGGGAAACTCGGCTGGTCCGATACGGTGTTGTTGGAGCGGAACAAGCTGACATCGGGCACGACGTTTCATGCCGCAGGGCTGGTGGGGCAGTTGCGGACTTCGGCCAATATCACGCAATTGCTGGGGCATTCGGTGGCTTTGTATAAGGCGTTGGAGGCTGAGACGGGCTTGCAGACCGGCTGGAAGATGAACGGCGGGTTGCGGTTGGCGTGCAATGCCGAGCGCTGGACCGAAGTGAAGCGGCAGGCGACGACGGCGCATAGTTTTGGGCTGGAGATGCATCTGCTGACGCCGCAAGAGGCGCAGGATTTGTGGCCTTTGATGACCATCGACGATCTGGTGGGGGCGGCCTATTTGCCGACGGATGGGCAGGCTAATCCGTCTGACATCACGCAATCCTTGGCGCGGGGCGCGCGGATGGCGGGGGTGAAGATTTTTGAGGATACGCCTGTGCTGCGGGTGATTGTTGAGGGGGGGCGGGTGCGGGGGGTTGAGACCGCAGCCGGGGTGATTGAGTGCGAGAAGGTGGTGGTGTGTGCGGGGCAGTGGACGCGGGCGTTGGCGGCTTCTGTGGGGGTTAATGTGCCCTTGGTTTCGGTCGAGCATCAATACATGATTACCGAACGGATTGAGGGGGTTACGCCCGATCTGCCGACGCTGCGCGACCCGGATCGGTTGACCTATTGGAAGGAAGAGGTAGGCGGTTTGGTTTGGGGTGGCTATGAGCCGAACCCGAAGCTGTGGGCGACGGCGGGGATCCCGAAGGGGTTTCATTTTGAAACCCTTACGCCGGATTTTGACCACTATGAGCAGTTCATGGATAACGCGATTGCGCGGGTTCCAGCCTTGACCACTGCGGGGGTGAAGCAGTTGCTGAACGGGCCCGAGAGTTTCACGCCTGACGGGAATTTTATTCTGGGTGAGGCGCCGGAGTTGCGGGGGTTCTTTGTGGGCGCGGGGTTCAATGCGTTTGGCATCGCCTCGGGTGGTGGGGCCGGAATGGCCTTGGCGGAATGGGTCGCGACGGGGGCGGCGCCGTTCGATCTGTGGCCGGTGGATATCCGGCGGTTTGGGCGGGTGCATGGGGATATTTCCTGGGTGCGTGATCGTACGGTGGAGGCCTATGGCAAGCATTACACGATTGCATGGCCGAGTGAGGAGATGCGGTCTGGTAGACCTGTGCGGCGGTCTCCGCTCTATGGGCATCTGGCGGCGGCGGGGGCGTGTTTTGGCGAGAAGCTGGGGTGGGAGCGGCCGAATTGGTTTGCGGATACGGGCGCGGGCGAGGTGGCGGAGGATCGGTATTCCTATCAGCGGCCCGGTTGGTTTGACGCCGTGGCGCGGGAGCATCGGGCGTGTCGGGAGGCGGCCGTTTTGATCGACCAGACGTCGTTTGCGAAATTCCGGCTGAAGGGGCCGGGGGCGGCGCGGGATTTGAACCGGATTGCCGCGGGGAATGTGGACCGGGCGGTGGGGTCTTTGACCTATACCCAGATGCTGAACGCAAAGGGTGGGATCGAGTGTGACCTGACGGTCGCCCGCGTGGCGGAGGATGAGTTTCATATTGTCACCGGCACGGGCTTTGCGACGCATGATTTTGACTGGATTTCTCGGCATTTAACGGGGGATTGTGCGCTGTCGGATGTGACTTCGGGCTTTGCGGTTTTGTCGCTGATGGGGCCGAAGGCGCGAGAGATTTTGAGCCGGGTTTGCAGCGATGATCTGTCGAACGAGGGGTTCTGGTTTGGCACGGCGCGGTGGATCTCGGTCGCGAAATGTCCGGTGCTGGCTTTGCGGGTGACTTATGTGGGCGAGTTGGGGTGGGAGCTGCATTTGCCGGTGGAATATGCGGTGACGGTCTATGAGGCTTTGCAGGCGGCGGGGGCTGGTCTGAGGCTTATGAACGCGGGGTATCGGGCAATTGAGACCTTGCGGCTGGAGAAGGGGTATCGGGCTTGGGGGGCAGACATTGGCCCCGATCATACGCCGGTTGAGGCGGGCTTGAGCTGGGCGTGCAAGATGCGGTCGAACGTCGATTTCATTGGGCGCTCGGCGGTTGAGGCTCAAGTCGCTGGTGGGGTGAAGAAGTGGTTGGCGACGTTTACGGCTGCGCCTGAGGTGGTGCTGTTGGGGCGTGAGACGATCTACCGCGATGGGGTGCGGGTGGGCTGGCTGTCATCGGGCGGGTTTGGGCATACGGTTGGGCGGTCTATCGGTATGGGCTATGTGCGGCGGGCGGAAGGCGTTGATGCGGCGTTTGTGCGTGCCGGGCGGTATGAGTTGGAAGTGGCATCCGAGCGGGTGGCCGCTGAGGTGCATCTGGAGGCTCTTTACGACCCGACGGGCGCGCGCGTCAAAGCGTAGCCGGGGGCTTCGCGCCCCCCCGCGCGAATGCAGGCATTCGCACTTCCCCCGCGGGATATTTTGCACAGAGGAAGGGGCAGGGGCGGTGCCTCTTGCGGTTCGTAACGTGTGCGGGCAGGGTCGCTGTCAAATGAGGGAGAGCGGTGATGGCGATGCGGCACGGCGGGCAGATTCTGGCGGACCATCTGGCGGCTTATGGGGTGGAACGGGTGTTTTCCGTTCCAGGTGAGAGCTTTCTGGCGGCTTTGGACGGGCTATATGAGCGGGGGATTCCGAATGTGGTGTGCCGCCATGAGGGGGCGGCTGCGATGATGGCGGAGGCCACGGGCAAGTTGACCGGCCGGCCGGGAATTGCCTTTGTGACGCGGGGGCCGGGGGCGACCAATGCGGCGGCGGGGGTGCATATCGCCACGCAGGATTCGACGCCGATGATCCTGTTTGTCGGCCAGATTGCGCGCGGGCATCGTGATCGCGAAGCGTTTCAGGAGGTGGATTACCGAGCGGTGTTCGGGCCCTTGGCCAAATGGGCCACCGAGGTCGATCAGGTGGAGCGGTTGCCGGAGTATATCTCTCGGGCGTTCCATGTGGCGATGTCGGGGCGGCCGGGGCCGGTGGTTTTGGCGCTGCCCGAAGATATGCTGTCTTCGTTTTGCGATGTGTCGGATCTGGCCGCGCCCGTGGCGGCTGTGGCCGGGGTGACAGAGGCACAGGTAGCGGCGGTGGCAGCGGCCATTCGTGGGGCGGAGCGGCCATTGATCGTGGTCGGCGGGCCTGCGTGGTCGGCGGCTGCGGCGGAGGAGTTGGAGCATTTTGCGGAAAGCTGGGGGTTGCCGGTGGCGGTGAGTTTCCGGCGGCAGGATCGGTTGGACAATACCTCCTCCGCCTATGTGGGTGATCTGGGGGTGGGGATGAATCCACGGCTTGGCGCGCGGTTGCAGGCGGCGGATGTGCTGGTAGTTCTGGGCTCTCGGCTGGGGGATACCGCGACCAATGGCTATGAGTTGCTGGACCCGGCAATGCCGCCCCGGCTGGTGCATGTGCATTCTGATGCGGGGGAATTGGGGCGGGTGTTTCGGCCTGAGGTGTCGGTCTGTGCATCGGCGCCGGTGATGGTGTCTGCGCTGGCGGCACTGGTGCGGCCGACTATGCGCCCGTGGGAAGAGTGGGCGCGCGCGTGCCGGGCTGACTATGTGGCCTGGCAAAAGCCGGTGGCGACGCCGGGTGCTGTGCGGATGGAGGAGGTGGTTGGCTGGATGGCGGCCAATCTGCCCGAGGATGCCATTGTGACCAATGGGGCGGGGAATTATGCCGCGTTCCTGCATCGATATTATCGGTTCCGTCGGCATGGGACGCAACTGGCGCCGACGTCGGGGTCTATGGGCTACGGCTTTCCGGCGGCGATTGCGGCAAAGTTGGCGCATCCTGAAAGGGTCGTGGTTTGCATGGCCGGCGATGGCTGTTTCCAGATGACATTGAACGAGATGTCGACCGCCATGCAGCATGGCGCGGCGGTGGTGGTGATTGTGGCCAATAACGGGCGCTATGGCACCATTCGGATGCATCAGGAGCGGGAATATCCGGGGCGGGTGTCTGGGACCGATCTGGTGAACCCGGATTATGCAGCACTTGCGCGCGCTTATGGCGGGCATGGCGAGGTGGTTGAGGATCAGGCTGAGTTTGAGGGCGCGTTTGGGCGGGCGGTGGCCAGTGGCAAGCCTGCGATTATCGAGCTGCGCTTGGACCGGGCGATGCTGACGACCACGGCAACAGTCGCACAGGTGCGGGCGGCGGCTTTGGCTAAAAAAGCCTAAGGATGAGCGGCGCGATGAGGGCGGTCAGGATGGCTTTCAGCGCCATGCCGAGGCCTGCAAAGGCGCCTGCGACGGGGTTCACCTGAAAGGCGCGGGCGGTGCCGATGCCGTGGCTGGCAACGCCGGTGGCAAAGCCACGGGCGCGCCAGTCTTTCAGTTTCAGCGCGTTCAGCAGAGGGGTCACGATGATAGCACCGGTGATGCCGGTGAGGATCACGAGAACGGCGGTGAGGGTGGGCGATCCACCAAGGCTTTCCGCGATGCCGATGGCGACGGGGGCGGTGGCGGATTTGGGGGCAAGGGTGGCGAGCAGGGTCTGGTCTGCGCCGAAGGCTTTTGCGATGGCAAGAGCGGTGATGATCGAGGTGACGGAGCCTGCGATCAGGGCGGCTGCGACCAGCAGGGCGGATTTGCGCAGGCGGGGCAGGTTTAGCGCGAGCGGGATGGCAAGTGCGACCGTGGCGGGGCCAAGCAGGAAATGGACGAATTGGGCGCCCTGGAAATAGGTCGTGTAGGGGGTGTTGGTGGCCCAAAGCAGGGTTCCCAGCAAGGTGACGGCGATGAGGACCGGATTGGCGAGGGGCTGGCGGTTGGCAGCGCGAAAGAGGGCGTCACCGATCGCATAGGCGATCAGGGTGGCGGTCAGCCACAGGAGGGGGCCGCGGCTGAGATAGGTCCAGATCTCGGTAAAGTCAGTCATCGGTGGCGTCCGATCCGGTGAGTTTGGCAACGGCGGTGAAGGTCAGGGCGCCGACGGCGATGGCAGCGGCGGTGGAGACCACAATGGCGATGGCAAGGCTGGGGCCCATCGTGCCAAGCGCCGTCAGGTGGCCGATGACGCCGACGCCTGCGGGCACGAAGAGGAGGGAGAGGTGGGACAGGATGCCCTCGGCCAAGGGGCGCATCAGGGTGAGGAGTTTGGGTGACAGGGCGAGGGCTGCGGTCAGGGCGATCATGCCGAGAACGGGGCCGGGGATGGGCAGGGTGAGGGCGCGGCTGGTCGCCTCGCCGCCGAGTTGGAAGAGGAGGAGGAGGGCGAGGGCCTGGATCATGCCGGGCAGATTAAGGGCTGCGCGGCGGGAAGGGAAGGCGGGTTAGCTGCGCGGAAGGGTGTCCGCAAGGTGGAGCCAGGGGAGTTGTTCGTCTGTGTGGACGTGAGTTTCGGGGGTGTAGGCTTCGGGGTGGTCTAGGGTGGCTGCGTAGAAGTGGGTCTCATTTGGGAAATTAGGGGAGCAGTAGGACATCTGGGTGCCGCAGGTGGGGCAGAATTCGCGGGTTGCGGTGGAGGAGGATTGGTAGGTTTTGGGTTTTGTGCCTGTCCATTCCCAGTGGCCGTTTGCGATGCCGAAGAATGAGGTGAAGGGGGAGGCTGTGGCGCGACGGCAGCTTTCGCAATGGCAATGGGTTTGCCAGAGTGGCTGGGCGGTGCAGCGGTAGGTGGTGGTGCCGCAGAGGCAGCGGCCGGTGAAGGGGGGTGTCATTGTCATGCGTGATTGGTCGCATGTGGGGTGGGGGGAGGCAAGGGTTTGGGGGGCGCAGAGGAGGAGGGGGTTGGGCATTTGATGATCTTTGAAACTGAAAGGCGGATGAGGAGGAAGGCGAGGGCGTTGATGAGCAGCATGATGGGGAGAAAGAAGGCGGACCCAACGGGGGCCAGATTTGCTGCGCCGATCGCTGCAATGGCAAAGATTGGGAGAGAGAGGAGCGCGTAGACGGCTGCTGACAGGGGGAAGGTCAAGGTCAGGCAGGTGCCGCAGTTGGTGCAGGGGGCGGATTTGACGGCGAGGCGCAGAAGGACGGGGAGTGATTTTCTGTCGGCGCAGGTGGGGCAGGGTTTCATGGTTTGGCCTTGGGGTGTTTTGGGGAGTCGGGGTGAACCCTGACCTACGGCGGTGGGATTCGCAAGATGTTGGGGTCTGGTGGGGTGGAACCCCACCCTACGGGGTCTGGTGGTTGACTCTGGGGGGGAAAGGATGACGATGGGTTCCTCCGAGTCGGGATGGTTTTGTGCGCTTTACCAAGCTGAGATTGAACGGGTTCAAGTCTTTCGTGGACCCTACGGATCTGGTGATCCATGACGGGCTGACAGGGGTTGTCGGCCCGAACGGCTGTGGCAAATCCAATCTTCTGGAGGCTCTTCGCTGGGTGATGGGGGAGAACCGGCCGACCGCGATGCGGGGCGGCGGGATGGAGGATGTGATTTTCAACGGTGCCGCGACGCGGACGGCGCGGAATTTTGCTGAAGTCGCGCTGGTGATTGATAATCAGGATCGGTTGGCGCCGAGTGGGTTTAACGATGCGGATCTGATCGAGATTACGCGGCGGATCACGCGGGATGCGGGGTCGGCGTATAAGGCGAATACCAAAGAGGTGCGGGCGCGGGATGTGCAGATGCTGTTTGCAGATGCCTCGACCGGGTCGCACAGCCCGGCGCTGGTGCGGCAGGGGCAGATCTCTGAGTTGATCAATGCCAAGCCGAAGGCGCGGCGTCGGGTGCTGGAGGAGGCGGCGGGAATCTCTGGCCTTTATGCGCGGCGGCATGAGGCAGAGTTGAAGCTGTCTGGCACCGAGCAGAACCTGCTTCGGGTCGATGATGTGCTGGAGCAGCTGGCGCAGCAGTTGGCGGTCTTGACCCGGCAGGCGCGGCAGGCGGCGCGGTATCGGGAAATTGGCGAGGAATTGCGACTGGCCGAGGGGATGCTTTTGTTCCGGCGCTGGCGTGAGGCGGATGAGGGGCGCGGGGTGGCCGAGGCTGCCTTGCGCGAGCGGCTGGTGGCGGCGGCGGAGGCGGAGCGGTTGGCGCGGTCTTCTGGTGCGGCGCGGGAGACGGCGGAGGCTGGCTTGCCCGCGCGGCGTGAAGAAGAGGCGATTGCGGCGGCGGTCATGCAGCGGCTGGTGTTGCAGCGGGACGCTTTGGGGGATGAAGAGGGCCGGGCCCTGGCGTTGATTGAAACGCTGCGGGGGCGCGTGGCGCAGTTGGTGGCGGATATTGAGCGCGAGGCCGGGTTGAACCGGGATGCGGGCGAGGTGATTGGGCGGCTGGAGTGGGAGATCGAGCAGGTCGCCCGCGCGCATGAGGGGCATGAGGAGCTGCTGAGTGAGGCGGCCGAGGCGGCGCGCGAGGCGGGGGCGGTTTTGACCGACCGCGAGACGCTGTTGAGTGAGGCGACCGAGGATTCTGCACGGCTGGCGGCGCGGTATCAATCCTCGGCGCGGATGGTGGCGGATACGGTGGTGACGCTGGAGCGGGCGGAGGGGGAGGCTGCAAAGGCGCGCGCTTCGGTCGAGGGCGCGGAGGCGGCTGTGGTGGCGGCCGAAGAGGGCTTTGTCGCAGCGGGCGAGGCGCGCGAGGCGGCGGCGGAATTGTGTGAATCGGCCGAGGAGGCTTTGCTCGCGACCGAGGATGCGCGGGGCGAGGCGCAGGAGCAGGAGGCTGTGGCGCGGTCTGCGCGCAGTGAGGCAGAGGGGGAGGCCTCGGCCCTGCGCGCAGAAGTGCAGGCCTTGGCGCGGTTGGTAGAGCGGGAGTCGCAGGCCGGGCATCAGGTGCTGGATCGGCTGGTGGTGGAGCCGGGGTTTGAGAAAGCCTTGGGGGCTGCGCTGGCCGATGATCTGCGGGCGCCGGAGGTTGGGGCGGGGGAGCGGTCTGGTTGGGGGTTGTTGGCGGCTTATGACGTGCCGCAGCCTTTGCCCAAGGGGGCGGAGGCTGCGGGTCTGCGGGTGGAGGCACCGGGGGTTTTGGCGCGGCGGTTGTCTCAGATCGGGCTTGTCAGCCGTGCGCAAGGGTTTGCGCTGCAGGCGGATTTGCTGCCGGGGCAGCGGTTGGTGTCGCTTGAGGGTGATTTGTGGCGCTGGGACGGGTTTCGGTCTGGGGCCGAGGATGCGCCATCGGCGGCGGCGTTGCGGTTGCAGCAGCTGAACCGGCTGGTGCAGCTAAAGCGCGATCTGGAGGATGTGGCGGCAACGGCGGAGGGTGCGCGGCAGGCGCATGAGTCCTTGCAGGCGCGGTTGCAGGACTTGGCGCGGGCGGACCAGATGGCGCGGGATGCGCGGCGGTCGGCGGATCAGCGGTTGGCGGAGGCTGATCGGGCGGCGGCGCGGGCAGAGGCCGATCGGTCGATTGCGGGGGGGAAGCTGGAGGCGGCGCGGTTGGCTGTTTCGCGGTTTGAGGATGAGGCGATGGCGGCGGCGTCGCGGTTGCGCGAGGCCGAGGCGGCGGTTGCGGAACTTCCCAATCTGGACGCGGCGCGCGACCGGGTGGAGGCGGCGAAGGTGGCTGTTGAGGCCGCGCGGATTGCGATGCTGACGCGGCGGTCTGGGCATGATGAGGTGCGGCGCGAAGGCGAGGCGCGGGTGCGCAGGCGGCAGGAGGCGACCAAGGAGTTGTCTGGCTGGAAGCACAGGTTGGAGACGGCAGAGCGGCGATCTGGTGAGTTGGGCGAGCGGCGGGGGGCGGCTGAGGAACAGCTGGACGAGGCGCAGGCGGTGCCGGAGGAGATAGCGGCCAAGCGGGACGATCTGATGGAGGCAATTGAGGGCGCCGAGGCGCGGCGTGGGGTTGCGGCGGAGGCTTTGGCGGTGGCTGAGGCGGCCTTGCGCGAGGCGGCGATGGCGGAGCGCGAAGCGGAGCGGTTGGCTGGCGAGGCGCGCGAGTCAAAGGCGCGGGCTGAGGCGCGGTTGGATGCAGCGCGCGAGGCGGTGGCCTTGGCGGCAGAACGGATTGCCGAAGAGGATGACCGGACGCCGCAGGAGTTGCTGGCCAGCCTGAACACCGACCCGGACAAGATGCCGGATGCGGAGGCTTTGGATAACGACGTGCAAAGGTTGAAGCGGCAGCGTGAAGCACTGGGCGCGGTGAACCTGCGGGCGGAGGAAGACGCCAAGACTGTGGATGCGGAATATACGGCGCTGGCGACCGAAAAGACCGATCTTGAGGAGGCGGTGAAGAAGCTGCGGGCCGGGATTGCGGGGCTGAACAAAGAGGGCCGCGAGCGGCTTTTGACGGCGTTTGAGCAGGTGAATGCGAATTTCTCGACGTTGTTTACGCATTTGTTTGGCGGCGGTGAGGCGCGGTTGGTTTTGGTGGAGTCGGATGATCCGCTGGAGGCGGGTTTGGAGATTATGTGCCAGCCACCGGGGAAGCGGTTGGCGACGCTGTCGCTGCTGTCGGGCGGAGAACAGACCTTGACGGCGCTGGCGCTGATTTTCGGGGTGTTTTTGGCCAATCCTGCGCCGATTTGTGTGCTGGACGAGGTGGACGCGCCCTTGGACGATGCCAACGTCACGCGGTTCTGCGACATGCTGGATGAGATGACGCGGCGGACCGAAACGCGGTTTCTGGTCATCACCCACCATGCGGTGACGATGGCGCGGATGGACCGTTTGTTCGGCGTGACGATGGTGGAGCAGGGCGTGAGCCAGCTGGTGTCCGTCGACCTGAAACGCGCGGCGGCGATGGTCGCCTAGTAGTCTGGGAACAGGCGGGCGACCTTGGCACGTAGGCCTAGATTGGCGTCGATCAGGCGGTTCTCGCTGCGCAGCATTTCGGCGACATCGGCGGGCAGAGTCTGGGTGCGGTCGTAGAAATAGGTGATCTCTACCGGGCCGGCGGTTTCCAGATGGGTCTGCATTTCAGGGTGATACTGGTAAGCGCCGCGCGACAGGCGGAAGGGCAGGGCTGCCAGCCATGCGTCGCGGTCTTGGGCGTGGAAATGCAAGAGCGGCAGGCGGGGATCGAAGGGCGGGCCGGGCAGGCGCTCTTTTTGGTAAAACGCGCCGTGCAGGCGGGGAGAGAGGCCGGGAACCCCGGTGCGGAAGAAGGATTTGCCATTGGTATGCGACAGGTGGCCTTCGGAGAGGATTTTTTCATAGGTGCCAAGAACGGCGGGTCGCAGATGGGCGTGGCGGGGCTTTAGCGGCGCGCGGAACTGTCGGGCGGTGAAGATATCATCGGGCAGGGTGGGGTCGTGCATCGCCTCATGCGGCTCCATCCTGACGGTCCATTGATCAGGGGGAATGGTGGCGAGGATTTCGGCGATGGGCAGGGCGGGCAGCAGAAATTCATCCACGTCGATATGGGCCAGCCATGGCAGACGGCAAGCGCGGTAGGCGGCCTGCACATTGCGCGACTGGCGGTTCTGGTGGCGATCTGGGCGGCGGCCAAGGGTGGCCCAATGCAGGTCATTGCAGCGCACGGCGGTGATTTGCGGGATATCGGCAACCATCGGATAGGCGATATCTTCGGGGTCGTCGAAATAAAGCCAGATGCGGGCGGCACCTAGGGTGAGGTGATGGGCGACAAAGGCCATCAGCTTTTCCGGCGGCGCTTTGACGGTGGCCACAATACCCCATTCGGTGCCCGGGATCATCGGGGCGACTCGGGGAAAGGGGGAGGGGCGGGGCACATGGTGGGCAGGTTAGGGGCAGGCCGGGGCCTAGGGCAAGTGGTTCGGTGTGGGTTTTCAGGGGGAGACTGCGACAAAACCGTCACGCCGCCTTCACAAAATCGCAACAGGTTGGGCGCAGCAGGGGGTTGTCTTGATTTTAACAAATTCGGACGCAGACTTGTGGTGTGGGAGGACGTGGGATGCTGGAATATTTGCCTAAGGAGGTACGCGAGGGTCTGGAGGCCGCGCGCAAACGTGATCATAAGCGCAAGTCCCGGCTGCGGGTACAGGTGGGGGAGGCGGTTTATCCGGTGTTGCGGTTCTGGCAAGATGGCTTTGCGCTGGACGCCGATTTCAGCCCGGGGCGGTTGCGCGGGCTGGTCGATGTATATGACGGATCGCGGCATGTGTTTCAGTGCCTGATCATGGCGTCGAGCCTGGAAAACGGCGAGTTGGTTTGTGATTTCAAGCGGGCGACGGCGGTGACGGAGAACGCGCCTTTGGATTATTGGCGCGATGAGAAAGCTCCGGTTGGGTTCTTGCCACGGTTCTAGGGGCGGATCTCGACCTTTGTGCCAAGGGGCGCATGCTCCCAAATCTCGCGCATTTGGGCGTTTGTGATGGCAATGCAGCCTGCGGTCCAGTCGGAAGGGACGATCTGAGTTTCGGCCAAGGCGTTGGGCTGGCCGTGGATCATGATATCACCGCCGGGCGAATAGCCAGCGGCCTGTGCGACCGCGATGTCTTCGGGGTGCGGGTAATCAAGGCCCAGCGACAGGTGATAGCTGCTGGCATCATTGCGGCGGTTGATGGTGAAAAGGCCCTCGGGCGTGCGGCCATCGCCTTGACGGGATTTGTCACCGATGGGTGAAAAGCCAAGCGCCATGGGCCAGCTGCGAACCTGTTTGCCGTTTTGCAGCAGGGTCAGGCGGCGGGCGGATTTCTCGATCAGGATCAGGTCTATTGGGCCTTGCAGGGCAGTTTCGGCGGGTCTGTCGGGCGGTTGTGGGGCCGAGGGGCCCCACAGCACAACAAGGACCAAGCCCACCGCCGTCAGCAGGGTCAGAGATGAAAACAGGCGGGCGATCAGGCGCATGTCCGTTATCTAAGACCTGCGCCGGGCTTGGAAAAGGGGGCTATTGCAGATCGGCAAAGGCCTTTTGCAACCGGCCCACGGCGTCTTCGATCTGCGCGCGCGGGGCGGCGAGGTTAAAGCGCAGGAAGCTTTCGCCACCCGCCCCGAAAGTGGCACCGTAATTGGCCACGATCTTTGCGCCAGTTTCCACCCGTGCGATGAATTCGGGTGCTGTCATGCCGGTATCGGTGAAATCAACCCATGCCAGATAGGTCGAATCCAGCGACATCGAGCGCAGGCCGGGAATGGCGTTGATGCCCGCGTCAAAGATCTGGCGGTTGGTGTCGATATAGCCGACGACGGCATCGACCCAAGCCGCCCCTTCGGGCGAATAAGCGGCGGTGACCATGTGCAACCCGAAAGAGTTGGGCGAGATGCCAAGCGCCATCATCCGGTCAGCAAAGCGCTGACGCAGGGCGGAGTTTGCGATGATGACATTGCCGGTGTGCGACCCGGCGATGTTGAAGGCTTTGGTGGCCGCGGTCATCATTACCAGACGGTCGGCAATATCGGGCGCGGCATTGGCCATGACGTGATGTTTGTGGCCGGAGAAGACGAGGTCGTGGTGGATCTCATCGGAGACCAGGATCAGGACATGGCGGCGGCAGAAATCGGCGGTGGCTTGCAGATCAGCCTGCGACCAGACACGGCCGCCGGGGTTGTGGGGCGAGCAAAGGATCAGCATCTTCTCGCGGCCGGTCATCTGGGCATCCCAGGCGGCAAAGTCCATTTCATACTTGCCATCCCGCTGGGCGAGGCGGCATTCGACAACCTCGCGGCCTGCGGCGCGGATGGTGCGGGCAAAGGCGTGGTAGACGGGTGTCATCAAAACCACACTGTCACCGGGATTGGTGAAGGCATCGACGCAAAGGCCGGTGCCGTTGACCAGCCCGTGGGTGGTGAAGATATGGGCGGGATCAACCGTCCAGCCGTGGCGGGTTTTCATCCACCAGCAGATCGACGCCAGATAGGCGGTGTCATTGCCGAAATAGCCGTAGATGCCATGGGCGGTCATGTTTTCCAGCGCGGTTTGCACGCAGGCGGGGGGCGCAAACTCCATATCCGCGACCCACATGGCGATGCCATCTTGCGGAGAGACGCCGTAAAGCGCCTGCATCATGTCCCATTTCACGCAATGGCTGCCGATACGGTTGACGGGTGTGTCGAAGGTCATACAAGCCTCTTGGTGAATGCTGTTCTTGATGATTAGGAATACAGGGAAGAAAATACCAAATCAACGGTGCTATAAGGTACGTTGTTCTGAATTTATGGAGGTAATCGGAATTTTATCTTGATCGGGCGGACCTCTTGCATCGGGGGCGGTCCTTCCCTTAAATCCAGCCCATGATCCGTTCCATTCTTATCCATCCTGATCTGCGTCTCAAGAAGCTATGTGAGCCGGTTGCCGAGATCACCCCAGAGGTGCGGCAACTGGCCGAGGATATGCTGGAGACGATGTATGCAGCCCCCGGCATCGGCCTTGCGGCGCCGCAAGTGGGCGTGATGCGCCGGGTGCTGGTGATGGATTGCATCAAGGATGGCCCGCCAGAGCCGATGGTTCTGATCAACCCGCAGACGGTTTGGGCCTCAGAAGATCTGTCGGTGTATGAAGAGGGCTGTCTGTCGATTCCCGATCAATATGCCGAAGTGCGCAGGCCTGCGGCGGTGACGGTGCGCTGGATGGATCTGGCGGGCGAGGCGCAAGAGCGCACGTTTGATGGGCTGTGGGGCACTTGTGTCCAGCACGAGATGGACCATCTGGAGGGCAAGCTGTTTATTGATTATCTGCGCCCGTTAAAACGGCAGATGATCACCCGGAAGATGGAAAAGCTAAAGCGCGAGCGGGCCCGCGAGGCTTAGCGATCAGCCGGGGCTGCCGCCCATTGATTTGAGGCGATTGATCAGCGGGGCGATCTTTGGGCCGCGGGTGTCGCAGGCCTCGGGGTCTTCCAGGGCCGCAAAGGCGGGCGTGTAAAAGCGGTCGTCAAACGCGGCGGCGCTGATACCCAAGGCGGCGGCAACCTTGTCGGCGGTGCCGGTGACCAGCGCCCATTCGCCGTCATCCAAGCCAAAGCCCGGACAGTTCATCGCGATGACATTGGCCTGAACCAGTTCGGCCAGAAAGGCCGGGGTGGCGGCTTTGGCGATGGCGGCATCTGGGGGAAGTTTGACGGTGGCCGCGCCCTTGGCCAGCGCGGGCGTGGCCAGCGACAGGATCACAAGGGAAAGAAGGGCGAGCAGGCGGATCATTGGGGCCTCTGGCAGGTCATGGCGCTGTGATAGCGCGTTCTGGCGCGAATTGCACCTGCGGGATTCCGGATGGTGTTTGCGGCGGGTGACATTGGGCGTTTATGGCGCTATTGCGCGGGCAAAGCTGCGGAGGTTTTGCCGATGATCTTGCCCATTCTTCTCTGGCCCGATGCGCGGCTGTCGCAGGCTTGCACGGGTGCGGTTTTGTCTGAGGCGCTGCGGGCGCAGGCGGGCGATCTGCTGGACACGATGTATGCAGCCGAGGGGCGGGGGTTGGCCGCGCCGCAGGTTGGGGTGATGCTGCGGATGTTTGTGATGGATGTGGGGTGGAAAGCCGGCGCGCCTGAGCCGGTGGTGATGGTGAACCCTGAGGTTTTAGAGCTGTCAGAGCAGCGGGTGCTGGGGCCGGAGGGGTGTCTGTCGATCCCCGGGCCGGTGACGCAGGTCGAACGGGCTGAAGGGGTGCGGATGCGGTGGGTGGATTTGGATGGGGTGGCGTGTGAGGGCGATTTTACCGGCTTTGCCGCCGTTTGCGTGCAGCATGAGTTTGACCATCTGGAAGGAATTTTGACCTTGGACCATTTGACGGATGACGCGCGGGCTGCCGCCGAAGCCCTGGTGTTGGTATGAGTGCGCTGGCCTGTCTGGCTTGGCCGCATCCGATGTTGCGGGCGGTGGCGGCGGATGTGCCTGAAATCACCGATGAGGTGCGCGGCATCTGGCGCGACATGGTCGACACGATGGAGGCGATGCCGGGGTATGGCCTTGCGGCGGTGCAGATCGGGGTGCCGTTGCGGTTGGCCGTGGTGGACTGTTCGACCAAACGGGGGCAGGCGGTTTTGATGGCGAACCCAGAGGTTCTTCACGCCTCGGTCAAGCTGCGCGAGCATGAAGAATCCAGCCCCTGTCTGGTGGGCGTGTCAGCCGTGATCAGTCGGCCTCGGGCGGTGACGGTGCGGTTTATGAACGCGGATGGCGTGGTTGAGGAGCGGGATTTTGTCGATCTGTGGGCGACGTCTGTGCAGCACCAGATCGACCATCTGGCGGGGCGGATGTATTTCGACCGTCTCAGCCGGTTAAAGCGCGATATGCTGATCAAGCGGGCGCGCAAGATGGGGGCTGTGTGATGCGCGTGGTGTTCATGGGCACGCCTGCGTTTTCCGTGCCAGTGTTGCAGGCGGTGGCGGCAGAGCATGAGGTGATCTGCGTTTACTGCCAGCCGCCGCGCCCGGCGGGGCGGGGGAAGGCGGAGCGCAAAAGCCGGGTGCAGGTGGCGGCGGAGGCTTTGGGTCTGGAAGTGCGGCATCCCGTGTCTTTGAAAGGCGCCGAAGAGCAGGTGGCGTTTGCGGCTTTGCGGGCGGATGTGGCGGTTGTGGTGGCTTATGGACTGATCTTGCCGCAAGCGGCGCTGGATGCGCCTGCTTTTGGGTGTTTGAACATTCATGCCAGTCTGCTGCCACGGTGGCGGGGGGCGGCGCCTATTCACCGCGCCATTATGGCGGGGGATGCCCAGACCGGCGTTTGCATCATGCAGATGGAGGCGGGGTTGGATACCGGGCCGGTGTTGTTGCGCCGCGCGGTGGAGATTGGCGCGGAGGAGACCACAGCGGGGCTGCATGACCGGTTGTCGGCGCTGGGGGCTGAGGCGATTGCGGAGGCTTTGGCTTCGCTGCCTTTGGCCGCCGTGCCGCAAGAGGCGGAGGGCGTGAGTTATGCCGCCAAGATCGACAAAGCTGAGGGGCGGGTGGATTTTGCGAAACCTGCGGTGGAGGTGGATCGGCTGATCCGCGGGTTGTCGCCGTTTCCGGGAGCTTTTGTTGAGGTGGCGGGGGAGCGGGTAAAGCTGTTGCGGTCTCGGGTGGTCGATGGCGCGGGTGTTCCGGGGCAGGTGCTGGGCGGGTTTGTGGTGGCCTGTGGGGATGGCGCGGTTGAGGTGCTGGAGGCGCAGCGCGAGGGCAAACGGCCCATGCCTGCGGAGGTGGTTTTGCAAGGATTGCGGCTGCCGGAGCGGTTGGGATAACCGCACTGGCGCTTTGGGTGCAGGGTTCCCATATGTAAGGGGCAGGACAGCACGGAGGGTGCGATGCCGTTTGTTTATTTGATCATCATCGGGGCGGCGGCGGGGTTTCTCGCGACGCGGTTGATGAAGCTGGACACGGATATTCCTACAACCGTTGCCATTGGTGTTTTTGGCGCGCTGATCGGCGGATTTTTGTTGCGGTTCTTGCTGGTGGCCTTGGGCGCGGCGGCGGGGTTTGTGGGCGCGTTTTTCGGTGCGCTGGCGCTGATCTGGGTATGGAAAACCTATTTCCGTTAGGTCTTAGGTCAGCCGTTTGACGGCGTCTTTCAGGCGGAAACTCTCACCGCCCCACAACAGTTGCCCCTGCCATGCGGCAAACAGGATATTGGCGGATTCACGCGATTTTTCGCCCTGCCCAATGCGCTGGGCCAACGCGGTTTCCACCATTTGACGCCAGTCAGCGGCAAGGGTGCGGCTGGTATCATCTGCCGCGCTGCGCAAAAGATTGGCGACAGGAACGGCAACCGTATCCAGCGCCTTTAGCAGGCCTTGTGGGCCTTTTCCGGCGGTGGCTGCGATGGCATCAGAGGTGATGGCAGAGAGGTCTTCCCACCCGTGATGCAGGGCGGCGGTGCGCATCGCGGCGACGGTGCCAAAGCGCTGCGCCAAGGTTGAGGGTGCCAGTTTGGCCGCGCGGGCAATGGCGCCAAAGCTGATCGCCTTATCGCCGCCTTCGGCAAGAAGCTGGCGGATAATGGCGAAAACCTCTGCGTCAGGGATGATCTTTGTGCGGGACATTCGTCATGCATAAACGAATATTCGGTTGCAATCAACCCTTGCGCTTGGGGCTTTGCGGCTGCGGTGGGCGGGTGCGGTAGACCGGCAGACTCCACCCGAATCCAAGGCTTCCGGCGCGTAAGGTAAGGGTGACAAGGGCGCAAAGAAGCAGGCTGGGCATCTCTGCCAGACCGGCGGTGCGGGCCAGAACGGCGGCAGCGGCCCCGGCAAAGGCGCAGGTGACGTAAAGTTCGCCCTGTTTCAGGACCAGCGGCACTTCGTTGCAAACCACATCGCGCATGAGGCCGCCGAGACAGCCGGTGATCATGCCCATGACGATCACGATGGGCCAGCTTTGCCCCATGCCATAGGCGGCAGCGACCCCGGCGGGCACGGCCACGGCAAGGGCGCAGGCGTCGATCCACAACAGCGCGCGATAGCGGCTTTCCAAGAGGTGGGCGGCGAAGAAAACGGCGATGGCGGCGGTGGCGGCGACGGCAAGGATGGTGGGGTCTGCGACCCAGAACACCGTGCGATCAAGGATGATGTCGCGCAGGGTGCCGCCACCTGTGGCCGTCAGGGCGGCGATAAAGATGAAGCCAACGATATCCAGTTGCGAGCGCGAGGCGACCAGCGCGCCCGACACCGCAAAGACGGCAACGGCGGCGTAATCGAGCATCAAGAGCAGGGTTTCAGGCGTCATTTTGCGGCCTTGAACGGGGCCATTCCGGCACGGGCCAAGGCGTCAGCGCGTTCATTCTCGGCATGGCCTGCGTGGCCTTTGATCCAGCGCCATGTCACGCTGTGGGTGACTTGGGCGGCATCAAGCCGCTGCCAGAGTTCGACGTTTTTAACGGGCGGGCCGCCAGCGGTGCGCCAGCCTTTGCGCTTCCAGTTGTGGATCCATTCGGTGACGCCGTTTTTGACATAAGCCGAGTCGGTGACGATGGTGAGGGTGGAGGGGCGGGTCAGGCTTTCCAGCGCGGAAATGGCGGCCATCAGCTCCATCCTATTGTTCGTGGTGTCGGGCTCTCCACCCTGCAATTCGCGTTCCTTGAGGGTGGCGCCGCCTTCGCGGGCGATCATCAAAACGCCCCAGCCACCGGGGCCGGGATTGCCGGAGCAAGCCCCGTCTGTATAGGCGAAAAGATCGGGCATCAGAGCAGGCTCACGGTTAGGCAGGCGGTGACGCCAGCGGTTAGCAGCAGGCGCAGGCGCAGCCACCATGGCGGCGCGAGGGTGAGGGTGGTGAAGGTGGAATCGATGAGGAGAAGGCCGATGAATCCGGCGATCAGGTAGATGATCGATGTGCTCGACCCGTCGGTGACAAGGAAGAACGCCCAGAGGGCGGGGATGACGGAGAGGATGTAGGGGAGCGGCCCGGCGTTGGCCTTGGCGGCAAAGCCCCAGAGCGCGCCGGACATGAACGACAGGATGATGATGCCGTAGTTCAGCGCGACATAGGTGCCGATGAACATGGGCGGCAGGTGGGTGGCCGCAAAGGTCGCAAGCCCCGGGATGGATTGGGTAGCGGCGGCCCAGAGAAAGGGCAACAACCCGGCCAGACCCAGTGCGAGGGCGGCGGGGGGGATGCGGCGGTCGGTCATCGGGGGATCCTTTGTTGGCGGGGCATTCTTAGGCGCGCGCCAGAAGGGTGATGAAGGGGTCAAGGGTTCCAGCAAGGCCGCGCTCTGACCCCTGATGGGTGGTGAGGATGGTGAAACCGGTGGCGGTGAGCAGGGCGGTGATCTCTTGCGGGGTGACGAAGGTATAGAGGCGATCAAGGCGATCGCGATGCTCTCCCCTGCCGGTTTTCAGGGCCAAATGAAAGAGGCCCGCGGGTTTGAGGGCTTTGTGAATGGCGGCAAGGTAGCGGGGCAGAGCGGCGCGGGGGGCGTGGAGCAGCGAGAAATTTGCCCAAATGCCATCATATGCGGCCATGGCGTCAAGATCGTCGAAACTGGCCAGCCTTGCGCCGATGGCGTGGCGGGTGTTGGCCAGCGCCACCATTTCCGGGCTGGCATCGACCGGGTCAGGGTGGTGCCCGGTGGCGCGCAGGGTGGCCGAGGCATTGGCGGGGCCGCAGCCCAGATCCAGCACCTGCGCGGCGGGCGGCAGGGCGGCCATGAAAGCCTTCAGGTGCCGATCCGGCAGGGACTGGCTGAACCGTTCGGCATAGCTGGCGGTATGGAGCGCATAGGCGGCAAGGGTGCGGGCGTCCGCAGTCATGCCTTGTCCCGCAGGATTTTTGGGATCTTGAATTCGATGTCTTCGACAGCGGTTTCGACCAGTTCCACGGTCACGTCAAAGCGGGCGCGAAAGGCGTCGATGACCTCATTCACCAGCACTTCGGGGGCGGAGGCGCCCGCAGTCAGGCCAAGGGTGCGGACGCTGCCAAGGGCGCGCCAGTCGATATCTGCGGCCCGCTGCACCAGCATGGAATAGGGACATCCGGCAGCAGAGCCGACTTCGACCAGGCGTTTGGAGTTGGAGGAATTTGGCGCGCCGATGACCAGAAGGGCCTCGATCTTGGGGGCCATGGCTTTGACGGCGGCTTGGCGGTTGGTGGTGGCGTAGCAGATGTCATCATGCGCAGGCGCGTTGATCAACGGAAAGCGCGCCTTTAGCGCGGTGGCGATGGCGGCGGTGTCATCGACCGACAGGGTGGTTTGGGTGATGAAGGCCAGTTTGGCCGGATCGCGCACTTGCAAGGTGGCAACATCGGCGACGGTTTCCACCAGCAGCACTTCGCCGGTCGGCAACTGGCCCATAGTGCCGATGGTTTCGGGATGCCCTTCGTGGCCAATATAGATCATTTGCGTGCCAGCCTCATGGTGGCGGGCGGCCTCATTATGCACTTTGGTGACCAAGGGGCAGGTGGCGTCTACCGCGATCATCTGGCGGGTTGCGGCCTCGGCTGGCACCGATTTCGGCACGCCATGCGCGGAAAACACCACGGGGCGGTCGTCGGGACAGTCGGTCAGCTCTTCGACAAACACCGCGCCTTGGGCGCGGAGAGAATCGACCACGAATTTATTATGCACAATCTCATGCCGGACATAGACCGGGGCGCCCCATTTTTGAAGCGCCATCTCGACGATCTTGATGGCGCGATCAACGCCTGCGCAAAAGCCGCGCGGGGCGGCGAGGTAGAGGGTCAGCTTTGGCAAGGGTGGGGGGGGATTCGTCATGAGGCCTCCGGTTCAGGCAGAGGTAGGGTGCTGGGGCCCCGGGGTAAAGTGGGGCCGGCGTGAAGGCGGGTAAGGTTTTGCAGGGCGCGGGCGGCGCGTTGGGCGATTTCTGGCGCGGAGAGAGGGGGCAAAGCGCCGGTGACGCGGCGGATTTGCAGATCGCCAATCAGCAGGGACAGCCAGAGGTTGGTCAGGGCCTCGGCGGTGTCGCCTGCAAGGGTGCCATCGTTTAGGGCTTGTTGGATAGTGGCTGACAGCCGGGGCATCAGCGCCTCACGCCCGCCTGCGGCGAGGGCGGCGCCAAGGCTGCCCGAGGGATCAGCCGCCGCTGCGCGGTTCAGCGCCACGGCGCGCGGGCCCAAAAGCATGGTCAGTAGGGCCGGGCCAAGGGCTGCCAGCGCGGGCAGGCCTGTGCCTTTGTGGGCATCAAGGGTGGCGGCGACCTCTTCGGTGTTGCGGGTGATCAGGGCGCGGAACAGGCCGGTTTTGTCGCCATACCAACGATAGAGCGTCTCCATCGAGGCGTGGGCCTGGCGCGCGACGGCCTGCATGGTGGTACGAGAAAAGCCCTGCTGTTCCAGCAAGTGATAGGCGGCGGTGGCAATCGCCTCTTCTCGGTCTGCGCGCATGTGATCCTCCTTGCCTGAATCCGTAATGTGAATTACGGATATGGTCAACCGTAACCAATATTACGCCTTGGAGGGTGATATGAGACTGACCGTTCTTCCCGGACTTTTGCTGAGTGGTGCGATCTTTGGGTTCTTTTACGCTTGGGTCTGCTCAACCATGTGGGGATTGGATGCCTTGCCGCCGCAGGTGGCGATTGCGGCGATGCAGGGGATGAATGCCTCGGTGCGCAATGCGGTGTTTGCGCCCGCGTTCTTTGGCACCGGGCCGGTTTTGGTGGCGACCGGCGCGCTGATCTGGGCGCAGGGTGGGCGTCAGGCGGGGGTTTTGTTGGGGCTGGCGGGGGTGGTTTATGTGCTGGGCGCGATGTTGCCGACGATGGTGGTGAATGTGCCGATGAAGCAGGCGCTGGCTTTGGTGGACCCGCAAGGCGCGGATGCGGCGCAGGTTTGGGCAGATTATTCCGGGCGCTGGCAGGTCTGGAACATCGCGCGGACGGTGGGGGCCGGGGTGGCGTTGCTGCTGGTGGGGGCGGCGCTGATGCGGCTGCCCGGTCAGAAGATGGCAGAGGCGGCGAAGGCCACGGCGATATAACGCGCGGTTTTGGCGATGGCGACCAGCGCGAGAAAGCGCCAGAACGGCACCCGCATCACCCCGGCCAAGGCAACCAGCAGATCGCCGCCGGGGGCCCACGAGAGGAGAAGCGACCACAGGCCCCAGCGGGCCCAGAACGCTTTGGCTTTTGCCATCTGGGTAGGGGGCAGGGGAAACCAGCGGCGGTCCTTGAACGTCTCGATCCCGCGTCCGAAGAAATAGGTGACGCAAGAGCCAAGGGTGTTGCCGATGGAGGCGGTGATGATCAAAGAGGCCACGCCCCAGCCGTTGGCTTGCAGCGCCAGAAAAACCAGTTCGGATTGCATGGGGATTGGCGTGGCGGCCAGAAAGGCGGCCATGAACAGGCCGAAAAGACCGGTCACTTTCGCACTGTCATCGGCTGGCCATCAGGGGGCACTTTCGGGGGTAGGATCGGGCGGGGCGCTTGGGACATCCCGCCCGATCAGGTTATTTCGCGCCGACCGACTCTTCGACTTCGCTCATCGGGCGCGGCTCACGCGGGGGGCGGCCGATGACATCGCGCAGCTCGTCCAGCTCGATGAAATTATCGGCTTGGCGGCGGAGTTCATCCGAGATCATTGGCGGCTGGCTGCGAATGGTCGAGACCACCGAGACGCGCACGCCCTGACGTTGCAGGCTTTCCACCAGTGGGCGGAAATCGCCGTCGCCAGAAAAGATCACCACATGGTCGATGCGCGGGGCCAGTTCCATGGCATCGACGCAGAGTTCGATGTCCATGTTGCCTTTGACTTTGCGGCGGCCTTGGCTGTCGGTGTATTCCTTGGCCGGTTTGGTGCGCATGGTGAAGCCGTTGTAATGCAGCCAATCAACCAGCGGGCGGATGGGCGAATACTCTTCGTTTTCCAAAAGGGCGGTGTAGTAGAACGCCCGCAGCATCTTGCCGCGGCGCATGAACTCACTGCGCAGAAGTTTGTAGTCGATGTCAAAACCAAGCGCCTTGGATGCGGCGTAAAGGTTCGACCCGTCAATGAACAGCGCCAGCCGTTCGTCCTTGTAAAACATAATTTTTCCCCTCAACGAAATCTGCTCTGCCAATCGGTCTTTCGGGACTTTGTAATGTGGATTACTGAAAGAGATGACAAGAACGGGTCGTCGAATACCGCTGGCTGAACGGCCCGACAAGGGAGCATATAGGATGAAATTCCCCCTCAAACAGGGGTCTGTGCAAGGTTTGATCGCCTTTGGCGCAAATTTGCCTTGCAAGGGGGCAGCTCCCGAGGTGACGATTGCCGCGGCGCTTGCGGCTTTGGAGCAGGCTGGCTTGACTGTGCAGGCGTTTAGCGGGTTGTTCCGCACGCCGTGTTTTCCGGTCGGCGCTGGCCCAGACTATGTGAACGCGGCGGCTTTGGTTTCCGGTGCGGTTCTGGATGACGTAGCGGCAACATTGGCCCTTTTGCACCGGATAGAGGCCGATTTTGGCCGCACCCGCGCCACGCGCTGGGGGATGCGCACGCTGGACATGGATTTGCTGGCGGTGGGCGAATCAGTCTGGCCGGATGCGGAAACGCAAGATCGCTGGCGGTTGTTGCCGCCAGAGGCGCAGGCGAAAGAGGCGCCGGGGCAGTTGATCTTGCCGCATCCGCGCTTGCAGGACCGGGCCTTTGTGCTGGTGCCTTTGGCCGTTGTGGCGCCCGATTGGGTGCATCCGCGCCTTGGCCTGACGATTTCTGCGATGCTGGCGGCGCTGCCTTTGGCGGATCGGGCCGAGGTGGTGGCGATCTAACCGGCGCAAAACCCCTATGATTTGCGCGATTGAGCGCTTGTCAATCGGCGCGGTCCGGCATAGATAGGCCACTTCCTACCCCACTGACAGAGGTGCCCCATGGCCCGCGTGACGGTCGAAGACTGCGTTGACAAGGTTCCGAACCGCTTCGAGCTGGTTCTGCTTTCCGCCCATCGGTCGCGGGAAATCGCCGCCGGTTCGCCGATCACGATTGAGCGGGACAACGACAAGAACCCCGTCGTGGCCTTGCGCGAAATCGCAGATGAGACCCAAGGCGCCGAGAGTCTGCGCGAGCGGATGATCGAATCGCATCAAACCCAGATCGAAGTCGACGAGCCAGAAGAAGATCAGATGGCGCTGTTGATGACCGGCGATATTGATCGCCCCGTGGTCGATGACATGTCAGAAGAAAAGCTGCTGCGCGCGCTGATGGAAGCGCAGGGCGAGAACTAATCGGGCTAAAGCCCCGCGGACAGGGCGAAAATGATCGACGTTGAAGAGCTGATTGCGCTTGTCCGCAACTACAACCCGCGCTGCAATGCAGAGATGATCCGGCAGGCCTATGCCTACGGCTTCAAGATGCATGACGGTCAGATGCGCAAATCGGGTGAGCCGTATTTTACCCATCCGGTCGCCGTAGCGGCCATTCTGACAGAGCAGCGGTTGGATGATGCCACCATCATCACCGCCCTTTTGCATGACACCATCGAAGACACCGGATCGACCTATGGCGAGATCACGACGCTGTTTGGCGCCGATGTGGCCGAGTTGGTCGATGGCGTCACCAAGCTGACCAATCTGCAATTGTCCAACGCAGGCACGCAGCAGGCCGAGAACTTTCGCAAGCTGTTCATGGCGATGTCGAAAGACCTGCGGGTGATTCTGGTCAAGCTGGGCGACCGTCTGCACAACATGCGCACGATCAAGTCGATGTCGGTGGAAAAGCAGGCGCAAAAGGCCCGCGAGACGATGGAGATTTTTGCGCCTTTGGCGGGGCGCATGGGGATGCAGTGGATGCGCGAGGAGTTGGAGGATCTGTCCTTTAAGGTTCTCAACCCCGAGGCTCGCAATTCCATCATGCGGCGGTTCCTGACCCTGCAACGCGAAACTGGCGATGTGGTTCACAAGATTTCTGGCGATATCCGGCACGAGTTGGAAAAGGCGCTGTTGGAGGCGGACGTTTATGGCCGCGCCAAAAAGCCCTATTCGATCTGGCGCAAGATGCAGGAAAAGGAACTGGCCTTTTCGCGTCTATCGGACATCTACGGCTTTCGGGTGATTTGCGGATCGGTTGCTGATTGCTACCGCATTCTGGGGGTGATCCATCAACGCTGGCGCGCGGTGCCGGGGCGGTTCAAGGATTACATCAGCCAGCCGAAAACCAACGGCTACCGCAGTATTCACACCACGGTTTCGGGCCGGGATGGCAAGCGGGTCGAAGTGCAGATCCGCACGCGAGAGATGCACGAAGTGGCCGAGGCGGGGGTCGCGGCGCATTGGTCCTATCGCGAAGGCGTGCGGGCGAAGAACCCCTTTGCGGTGGATCCGGCCAAGTGGATTGCCCAACTGACCGAGCGTTTGGATCAGGAAGACAACGACGAGTTTCTGGAGAATGTGAAACTTGAGATGTATTCCGATCAGGTGTTTTGCTTCACGCCCAAGGGCGATGTGATCCAGCTGCCCCGCGGGGCGACGCCGTTGGATTTCGCCTATGCCATCCATACGCGGGTCGGCAATGCGACGGTTTCGGCCAAGATCGACGGGATTCGGGTGCCCTTGTGGACCCGGCTGAAAAACGGCCAATCGGTTGAGATTATCAGCGCCGAAGGCCAGCGCCCGCAGGCCAGCTGGATTGATATTGTGGCGACCGGGCGGGCCAAGGCGGCCATTCGGCGGTCCTTAAGGGCCGAAGATCGGGGCCGTTTTGTCAAGCTGGGGCATGAGTTGGCCCGCGCCGCCTTTGACCATGTGGGCAAGAAGGCCACCGACAAGGCGCTGCGCACGGCGGCCAAGATGATGGGTCTGGCGGATGAAGAAGATCTGCTGTCGCGGCTTGGCAGTGCCGAGGTGACGGCGCGGCGGGTGGTAGAGCTGCTCTATCCCGAACTCGCGATGGCGCAGGCCGAAGAGATTGACGAAAAGCGCCCGGTTGTGGGCTTGCAGGCGGATCAGTCGCTGAAGCGCGCGCCCTGCTGCCAGCCGCTGCCCGGAGAGCGGATCGTTGGCATCACCTACCGCGGCAAGGGCGTGGTGGCGCATGCCATCGACTGCCCGGCGCTGGAGGAGTTTGAAAACCAGACCGAACGCTGGGTCGATCTGCATTGGAAGACCGGGCGGCATGCTGCGGTGAACACAGTTTCGTTGGAATTGACGATTTCCAATGACGCAGGCGTGTTAGGGCGGATTTGCACATTGATTGGCGAGCAGAAGGCCAATATCTCGGACCTGAGGTTTACAGATCGCAAACCGGATTTTTTCCGGCTGCTTGTTGACGTAGACCTGCGCGACGTTGAACATCTGCACGTTGTCATGACCGCCTTGGAAGCCGAGACGGATGTGGCGCAAGTTGACCGGCACCGCGATTTGTCACGCAAGCCCTGACGGGACGCTTGCCGGGAAGAACCGGGCCTTTTGGGCCCGGAAGGGAAGGAAAGACTTTGGTTTTCAAGCGCAGAGACCCGATGACCTGGGGCGCGTGGCTGCGCGAGCAGGTCTATCCGCGCAGCGGATTCAAGCGCGCGACGCGCTATGTGGTGCACCGGATGCGCCGCTTGCCCGATCAGCCGCACCGCATTGCGCGGGGGGTTTTTGCCGGATCACTGATTGGCTTTCTGCCCTTGCCGGGGATGCAGTTCGTGGCGGCCTGGCTGGCCAGCCGCGCGATCAACGGCAACCTTTTGGCGGCCCTTTTGGCCACGTTCAACACCAACCCGGTGACCACGCCGTTCTTTGCGGTGGGCGCGATGACCTTGGGCCATTGGATACTTGGCATCGAAAAGCCGCTGAGTTGGGAGTATATCCGCGTTGCCAGCGAACAGGCGGGCGGCGATCTTTGGTTCAACTTCAAGGCCGTCTTCACGTCGGATGTGGCGCGCTGGGATGGGTTGATCCAATTCTGGCATGAGCTGTATTGGCCCTATTTCATCGGCGCTTTGGGGCCGGGTATCATCCTGAGTGTGATAGCCTATTACGTCACTATCCCCTTGGTTGAGGCGTATCAGAAAGCCCGCGCCGCCAAGTCGAAAGAGCGGGGCGAGAACCGCCGCAGTCTGAAGGAAGCAGTGGCCAAGGCCGCCAGCCGCCTTAAGTCTCGGGGGGGGGCTGGGGATGGCAATGGCGACGATCGGTCAGGGTCGCTTTAGTGTCTAAGGAATTGAGAAGGGGGATAAGTGGATGGCAAGCAAGGGTCGTTTAAGGTTGGGCGTGAACATCGACCATGTCGCCACCGTGCGTAACGCGCGCGGCTCGGCCTGGCCTGATCCGTTGCGCGCGGCCATTCTGGCTGAAACGGCGGGGGCTGATGGCATCACCGCCCATTTGCGCGAAGACCGCCGCCATATTCGCGACGCTGATATCGAGGCGTTGCAGGCGGGCATCAGGATTCCGCTGAACTTTGAATGTGCCGCGACCGATGAGATGGCCGCGATTGCGCTGCGGTTGAAGCCTCATGCGGTTTGTCTGGTGCCCGAGCGGCGCGAAGAGCGCACGACCGAGGGTGGCTTGGACGTGGCAGGCGATCAGGCGCGGTTGACGGCGTTTGTGGCCCCTTTGCGTGAGGCGGGCTGCCGCGTCAGCATGTTCATCGGCCATGCGCCTGCGCAGATCGAGGCCTGCGCCCGGATTGGCGCGGCTGTCGTAGAACTGCACACCGGGCATTATTCCGATCTGCATGCCGAAGGCCGGATGGACGAGGCCGAGGCGGAACTGCTGGCCCTGCGGGCGGGCGCGCGCCTTGCGGCCTCTCTGGGGCTGGAGGTGCATGCGGGCCATGGGCTGACCTATGAAAACGTCGCCCCGATTGCGGCTATTCCAGAGGTGATCGAATTGAACATCGGGCATTTCCTGATCGGCGAGGCGATCTTTCTGGGCATGGCCCCGGCCATTGAGGAGATGCGCCGCCGGATGGATGAGGCCCGGGGCGGGGCGTGACGGTGATCTTGGGCATCGGCACGGATCTGGCGAATATCACAAGGATCGAGGCCACCTTGGCCCGCTTTGGCGACCGTTTCCGCAATCGGGTGTTTACTGAGGCTGAGCAGCGCAAGGCCGAAGGGCGCCGCGATGTGGCGGGCACCTATGCCAAGCGGTGGGCGGCGAAAGAGGCGTGCTCCAAAGCGCTGGGCACCGGGTTGCGAATGGGCATTTCCTGGCGCGATATGGCGGTCAGCAATCTGGCCACCGGCCAGCCGGTGATGCAGGTAACGGGTTGGGCGGCCGAGCGGTTGGCGCAACTGACCCCCCCCGCGCACGAGGCTGTGATCCATGTGACCTTGACGGATGATCACCCTTGGGCGCAGGCCTTTGTGGTGATCGAAGCGCGGCCTTTGGGGCCGGGTGCTTGACTCCCCCCGGCCTGCCGCGCATGTAGCGGCCCGGCAGATACAAAGGCGTGACAGAATGGCAAAAGCGAAATCCGAAGGCGGCGTGATGGAGTTGGTGAAGACCATCTTCTGGGCGCTGGTGATTGCGGGCGTGTTCCGCACGCTGTTCTTTCAGCCATTCTGGATCCCGTCGGGGTCGATGAAGGACTCTCTTCTGGTGGGTGATTTTGTCTTTGTGAACAAGATGGCCTACGGCTATTCGCGCTATTCCTGCCCGCTGGGTCTGTGCCCGTTTTCGGGCCGATTGTTCGGATCAGACCCCGAGCGTGGCGATGTGGTGGTGTTTCGCCATCCAACCAAAAGCGACGATCTGATCAAGCGGCTGATTGGCCTGCCGGGCGATACGGTTCAGATGAAAAACGGCGTGCTTTTCCTGAACGGCACAGAGGTGCCGCAAGAGCCGGCGGGGATCTTTGAAGAGATCTATGAAAGTCAGGGCCCTATGGGCACAAAGCCGCGCTGCGAAAACGGCGCTGTCGGCCCCGGCGCGATTTGCCAAAAATCGCGATCGGTTGAAACCTTGCCGAATGGGGTTTCCCATGATGTGTTGAACATCGACGTTGCCGGTGCGGCAGACAACACCGATGTGTTCACCGTGCCGGAAGGGCATTACTTTTTCATGGGCGACAACCGCGACAATTCCGTGGACAGCCGCTATGCGGCGACCGTGGGCGGGGCTGGTTTTGTGCCTGCGGAAAACCTGATTGGCCGGGCGGACCGGATCATGTTTTCCTCTGCTGGCGACCGGATCTGGTATTTCTGGACATGGCGGTCGGACCGCTATTTCAAAGCCGTGGAATGAGGCGTTTTGCGTGAAGCTATCGGCGGATCTTTTGGCCTTTCAGGCGCGCATCGGGCATAAATTTGCCAAGCCCGATTTGTTGGTCCGCGCGGTGACGCATGGCTCTCTCAGTTCTGCGACCCGGCCCGACAATCAACGGTTGGAGTTTTTGGGGGATCGGGTGTTGGGGCTGGTGATGGCCGAAGCGCTGTTGGCCGCTGACCCAAAGGCCGCCGAAGGGCTGCTGGCGCCGCGTTTCAACGCGCTGGTGCGCAAAGAGGCCTGCGCCGAGGTCGCGCGCGAGGTGGGTCTGGGCGATGTGATGAAAATGGGCCGGTCCGAGATGCTGTCGGGCGGGCGGCGCAAGGAAGCGATGCTGGGCGACGCGATCGAGGCGGTGATTGCCGCCGTGCATCAAGACGGCGGGTTTGAGGCTGCGCGCGCGCTGGTCTTGCGGCTGTGGGGCAGCCGTGTCGGCCGGGTTGAGGCCGACGCGCGCGATCCGAAAACATCGCTGCAAGAATGGGCGCAAGCCCGCGCGATGCCGCCACCGCTGTATACTGAGACGGCACGCTCCGGCCCCGACCACGCGCCGGTGTTCACCGTTCAGGTTCAACTGGATTCCGGCGAGACGGCAGAAGCCACGGCGGGATCAAAGCGCGTGGCTGAACAGGCCGCCGCGCGGCAGTTGCTGGACCGGATGGACGCGGCTTCTGATTGATCGGCAAGATGGGCGGCGCCAGAGGCCCCTGCAGTGTGGCTGAGTGAATGCCAACTGGAATTCCCACCTCGAATCCCGTAAGGCGAACTATATTGCACAGAGGCCACCCATGACCAAAACTACGCGCGCGGGCTTTGTTGCCCTTATCGGTGAACCCAATGCGGGGAAATCCACGCTTTTGAACCGGATGGTGGGCGCGAAAGTGTCTATCGTGACGCATAAGGTGCAGACCACGCGAACGCGGATTCGTGGGGTTTGCATGGCGGGGCAGGCGCAGATCGTGTTTGTCGATACTCCGGGGATTTTCCGGCCGCGCAGGCGGTTGGACCGCAGCATGGTCAAGGCGGCCTGGGGTGGGGCGGCGGACGCCGATGTGGTGGTCTTGATGATCGAGGCGCATCGCGGGCTGACCGAGGGCACCCAAGCCATCATCGACAAGATGCGCGATGAGATGCCCAAGGGCAAACCCGTGGCTTTGGCGATCAACAAGATTGACCGGGTGAAGGCCGAGGTTTTGTTGGCTTTGACCGAGAAGATGAATGAGGCGTTTCCCTTTGCCAAGACCTTTATGATCTCGGCTGAAAAGGGGTATGGCGTTGAGGATCTTAAGGGGTGGTTGGCGGATCAACTGCCGGAAAGCCCTTGGTATTATCCCGAGGATCAGCTGGCCGATCTGCCGATGCGGATGATCGCCGCCGAGATGACGCGGGAAAAGCTGACGCTGCGGTTGCATGAGGAAATTCCCTATCAGCTGACGGTCGAGACGGAGAAGTGGGAAGAAAAGCCCGATGGGACCGCGCGGATTGATCAGATCGTTTATGTGATGCGCGATGGGCATAAGGGGATTGTGCTGGGCAACCGAGGCGAGACGATCAAAGCGATTGGATCGGCGGCGCGGGCGGATATTTCCGAGTTTTTGGGGCGAACGGTGCATCTGTTTTTGCAGGTGAAGGTGCGGCCGAACTGGTTGGAAGAAAAAGAGCGCTATTCCGAGATGGGCTTGGATTTCAAGGATGGCGATAGCTGATTTGGCGCATGAATTTTCTGCGAAAATTCGGGGGGTGGGATGGCGCCGCGTTTGACAGCGTGTCTGTGGGTTGCGGCCTATATGGCGCGGCTGCGGCTGGCGTCTATTCCGGTCTATCTGGCGCGGCGCGGCGATGAGACGGCGGGATCGGTGATGGTCAAGCTGGCCACGCTGGATGGCCGGGCGCAGGCCTTTTCACGGCGTTGGGATTTTGAGAGTGACACAAGGCTGTGGGAGCGGCTGGTGGAGGGCGCGGAGGCCGAGGTGGACGCAAGGCTGGCGATTGAGGCCACGCGGGATCCTGATCTGTGGGTGGTTGAGTTGGAAGACCGTTTGGGCCGGACCTTGCTGGATGAGGACGGTTTGGCAGAAGGCTAGCCAACGCGCTATTGAACGCGCGGCATTGGGTGCCGATATTGGGGGCGTGATGTCAGACCCGAACCGCAGCCCCCACCAAGACAAACGTCCCACCCGCGCGCATGTCGAAGCGCGGCTGAAGCGGCAGTTGGACCGGCTGGCGGCCCGATTGCCGGTCGTGGGAGGTTGGTTGCGCAATCTGCAGTCGCGGCGGGCGGCGCTGATCCGTATTCCCTTGGCGCTGTTGTTGATCGTGGGCGGGGTCGCGTCGATCTTGCCATTTCTGGGCATCTGGATGCTGCCCTTGGGCCTGATGCTTTTGGCGATTGATGTGGTGGCTTTGCGCGGGCCAGTGTCGGGCGCCATCATTCGCATTCGGCGTTGGTGGGCCTTGCGGCAAAGGCGGCGGCGGTAGCTGGGTTTTACGCTTGCCGTGCGGCACGTCGGGGCGGATAACGAAGCGATGGAATGGCGCGACGACGGTGTGATCTTATCCATGCGACCGCATGGCGAAAGTGCCGCGATCATCGAGGTGTTTACCCGGGCCCATGGGCGGCATGCGGGGGTGGTGCGGGGCGGGGCCTCGCGCCGGATGGCCGCACATCTGCAGCCGGGCACCCAAGTGGCGGTGGCGTGGAGCGCACGGCTGGCCGAGCATATCGGCGCTTATACTGTGGAGCCGCTGCGCAGCCGGGCGCATGTTCTAAGCGACAGGCTGGCCCTCTCGGGGCTGATTTCGATCTGCGCGTTGTGTCAAGTTAGCCTGCCCGAGCGCGAGCCGAATGCGCCGTTGTGGCAGGCGACCGTGGCGCTGTTGGATCAGTTGGGCGTTGCGGATTGGCCATCAGCCTATCTGCGATGGGAGATGCGGCTGCTGCAAGACATGGGCTTTGGCCTGGACCTGTCGCGCTGTGCGGTCACGGGCGCGCGGGAGGATCTGGGGTTTGTCAGCCCCAAGACCGGGCGCGCGGTCAGTCTGGCCGGGGCGGGGGATTGGGCAGACCGGCTTTTGCCGCTGCCCGCAGGGCTGGAGGGTGCGGCGCCGTTGGACAGGGCGGCGCTGTTGCAGGGGTTGGCGCTGACCACGCATTTCCTGACCCGGGCGCTGGCGGACACTGATCGGGCCCACCCCCTGCCCGAAGCCCGCGGCCGCTTTGTGGATTTGCTGGCCCGCGGGGATCTGCTGCCGGGGTGACCCCAAGGGGCCGATGCGACGGCAAATGTCGTCTTTGTGACAGACGGCGGCGGTGGCTTTTGGTTTCTTTGGCCGATGGCTCTTAGGTATATCCCCCTTGCTCTGAAGCATTCCGCGACCCCACAGGTTGAAAATTTCGCCCTTCTCGTCGGGCTAGAGGCGGTGATCCGGGGGCTTTTGATTTCCGTGATGCCGCTGGCGGTGAATGAGGCGCTGGGGCGCGATACCCAAGCGGTGTCGGTGGCCTATCTGGTGGCGGGAATGGTGGCCTTGGCCTGGGGGCTGATGGTGCCTTGGATGACGGGGATCATCTCGCGGCGCTGGGCCTATACGGGGGGATGCCTGCTGTATGTGGTGGCTATGGGGCTGGCCATCGTGGGCACGTCCTGGGCTTTGCCACTGGCGCTGATCTGTGCGGCGGTGGCGACGGCGACGACCTTTGTCTGCTTTAACGCCTATTTGCTGGATTACGTTGACCGGGCCAATCTGGGCCGCAGCCAATCGGTGCAGATGCTGTATGCGGCGGTGCCGTGGTCTGTGGGCCCGCTGTTGGGCGTTTGGCTGCATGACCATTGGGCGCCAGGTGTGTTCCTGCTGGCGGGCGCATGCGCCTTGCTGCTGGTGACGGCGTTTTGGGTTTTGCGGCTGGGCAATGGCAAGCAGATCAGCCGGGCGCGGCGGCCTGCGGTGAACCCCTTGGGCTATCTGGCGCGGTTCTTTCGCCAGCCGCGTTTGATTGCGGGCTGGCTGTTTGCGGTGATGCGCAGCTGTGGTTGGTGGGTCTATGTGGTTTACCTTCCGCTGTTTTGCGTTGAGGCGGGGTTGGGCGACAAGGTGGGCGGCACGGCTTTGTCGATCTCAAACGCCTTTCTGTTTGCGGCGCCCGCGATCAATGTCTGGGCACGGCGGATGTCCATCCGCTGGTCGGTGCGCGTGGCTTTTCTGGGCTGCGCGGTGATGATGATTGCGGCGGCGCTGGTGTCATTCTTGCCTTGGGTGACGGTCGCGCTGGTGTTCGGCTCCTCGGTGTTTCTGGTGACGCTGGATGTGGTGGCCGGCTTGCCGTTCTTGATGAGCGTGAAGCCAAGTGAGCGCACCGAGATGAGCGCGGTCTATTCCAGCTTTCGCGATGTGTCGGGGATCATGACGCCGGGGGCGGCGTGGCTGGTGCTGTTTGTGGCGCCCTTGCCGGGGATTTTCGCGGCTGTGGGGGTTGGGTTGTTGTCCAGCTGGTGGATGGCCGGGCGGTTGCATCCACGCCTTGGGGTGCAACGACCGTCGCGCGGTGGGTATTCCGCTACAAACTAAGCGGGCGGGCGTTTTGGTGGTGGCGGGCCAGCATACTGCGGGCCTTTTGCTTGCCAATCAAAGGATGCGCGGCCGCGTATCTGTGCGGCAGCTGATCCAGCGGCTGCGACAGGGCTTTTGCAATCTGGGCCTGATTGTCGGGCGAAAGAGCGGCCAGCGCCTGCGGGCCGGGCAACAGGCTTTCGGCCGGAGCATCTTCGGCAAGCACAATCGCGTGGCGGGGCAACAGCAGGTGATAATACACCAGATCGCCCGCCGGGCGGCCTTGGGTGATGCCGGGCATGCCCACCAAGGCGGCGGCGGGTAGCAAGACGAAAGGATCGCCGCCCATGCGTGCGGCAATCGGGCCGCCAAAGCGCAGGCGATGCTGCCGCGACACGCGCAAATCGCGCGAGGGCACGCCGGGGGCCAAAGCACCCGCACGAAGGGTGACGGGCCACAGCCGCGGCTCTCTCCACAGCCGATCGGCGGCAAAGCGGGTGCTGCCCAGCCACAGGATCGGCAAGGTCTGATCGTTGTCGGTCAAAACCAGATCGCCGGGGCGCAGCGTTTCGATCGCACGGGGGCCCAAGGGCGTGGCGATCAGCGTGCCTTGGCAAAAGCAGACGTTGTCATTGGCCGCATTGGGCGGCGCGCTGATGATGGTATTGCCGCCATCGGGCTGGCGTTGCATGGAATAGCCGGGGATCGCAGTGCCAAAATTCTCACCCGACCCAACGCGGGTGGCGATTGAGGGAAAGCCCGAAAAGACGCCCGTTGTGCCGGGCGTGGTGATCGAGGCGCCGCCATAGGCGACTTGGGCAAAGTTATTTGCTGTGGGATCATAAAGGATGACATTTTCCGCGCCGTTGTTCAGCACGGCTGAACCGCGCCCAGCGTAAAAGGCCAGATCACCCGGCCCAAGCGACGGCCCCGCCCCGCCTGAGGCGCCAGCCATCACCATGGCATGCACGCCGGGTTGCAGAATGGTGCCAGAGGGAAACGCAAACCAGTTGCCCAGCGTCTGATCCCACAATTGCAGCCCACCGATGTTTACGGCGGTGGCGCCGGAATTGTAGATCTCAATGAATTCATCCACCGGGGTGGTGGTGCCGCTTTGGTCGGTATCATAGCGCGGCCCGCTGCTGCTGGCGGCCGAGTTCGGGTCCGCAAGCACCTCATTGATCGCAATACTGCCGCGAACTGCGTCGGCCATTCCACACGTCTCTCACACATACTTTGACACAGTATCGAGAAACAATGTGGCGCAACTATGTGAAAAGGCTGTTAATCCAGCAACCTTCTGGCGATGACTTGGGCCTGGATTTCAGCCGCCCCTTCAAAGATATTCAGGATGCGGGCGTCGCAGAGAATACGGCTGATCCGGTATTCCAGCGCGAAACCGTTGCCGCCGTGAATTTGCAAGGCATTGTCGGCAGAGGCCCAAGCCACCCGTGCGCCCAACAGCTTGGCCATGCCAGCCTCAAGATCGCAGCGCTTGTCATTGTCTTTTTGCCAAGCAGAAAAATAGATCAGTTGCCGGGCAATCATGATTTCCACCGCCATCATCGCCAGTTTGCCAGCAATGCGGGGGAATTCGACCAGGGATTTGCCAAATTGCTTGCGGTCTTCGGCGTATTGCAGACCGATCTCCAGCGCCGATTGCGCCACGCCAATCGCCCGTGCGCCGGTCTGGATGCGGGCCGATTCAAAGGTCTGCATCAACTGTTTGAAACCTTGGCCTTCGACCCCGCCCAACAGGTTCTCGGCCTTGACCTTAAAGCCGTCAAAGGCCAGCTCGTATTCCTTCATGCCGCGGTAACCCAAGACTTCGATCTCTCCACCCGTCATGCCGGGGGTGGGGAAGGGGGCGTCATCGGTGCCGGGGGTTTTCTCGGCCAGAAACATCGAAAGGCCGCGGTAATCGGTGGTGTCGGGGTTGGTGCGGGCCAAGAGGGTCATCACATGGGTCCGCGCGGCGTGGGTGATCCATGTCTTATTGCCCGTCACCTCCCAGCCGTCATCGGTGCGGGTGGCGCGGGTGCGCAAAGATCCCAGATCAGAGCCGGTATTGGGTTCGGTAAACACCGCCGTCGGCAGGATTTCCCCCGAGGCCAGTTTGGGCAACCAATGCGCCTTTTGCGCGTCGGTGCCGCCGCACAGGATCAGTTCCGCCGCAATCTCGGTGCGGGTGCCCAATGAGCCGACGCCGATATAGCCGCGTGAGAGTTCTTCGCTGACCACAACCATCGAGGCTTTGGACAACCCAAAACCGCCGAATTCCTCGGGGATGGTCAGGCCGAACACGCCCATTTCGGCCAGATCGGTGATGATCTCCATCGGGATCAGCTCATCCTTCAGGTGCCAGTCATGCGCCACGGGGATGACCTTTTCATCGGCATAGCGGCGGAATTGGTCGCGGATCATCTCAAGTTCTTCATCCAGCCCGGTGATGCCAAAGGTGGCGCGGCCGTGGTTGTCGCGCATGCACGCAACCAAAGCGGCGCGGCTGGCTTGGGTATTGCCCTGCGCCATCAGTTGCGCGGCAGCGGGGCCCGGGGTCCAGCCAAGGCCAAGGTCCGAGAGGCGGGCCAGTTCGGTCTGGCTCATCGGGATGCCACCCGCGATCTGGTTCAGGTATTCGCCAAAACCGATTTGCAGGATCAGCGCTTCCATATCGCCAAATTGGCCCGCATCGGACAGCCGGGTGGCCCAGGCATCCAACTGCTGCAAGGCTTGGGCATAGGTGGCCAGCCAAGACAGGGTATGGGCCGCGTATTGGTGCTGCTCCATCGCCGCAGAAGACACTTTGCCATCAAAGCTGACCATCGCCCGCAGCGCTTCGCGACCTTGGGTGAACAGGCTGTCCACCTCTGGCAGGGCGGCGGCGGTCAGGGCGCGCAAGTCGGCAAGGCGCGCGTCAGCAATGGGGCTTTGGGTCATCGACTGGCCATCATGGGGCATGGGGTGGCTCCGGCTAAGAGATTCTGCGTCTGCGAAAGATATGACCTTCGCAACTGCAGCGCAATATCCTTTCGCCAGAAATGCTCGCAGAGTTTTAAAGTGTCGCAGTCAGTTTCGTGAGGATAGAAAGGTGCAGTCTGACCCGATGCCCGGAAGGGTTGAGGGGGGGACCACCTCAAACTCTACGCTATAAAGGCGAGTCTCGCCCTCCCACGCCTCCATCCGCCAGACGCCCAAAAGCAGCTCTTCCTTGAAATCAAAGGTAAATCCGCGCATCGACGACCCGCCTGCGATATACCCTGTGTAGTAAATGTCCGGTGTTTCCTGACCGGGTTGCCACGTCTCAACCCGCACGCTAGGCACATCATTGGCCGAGGTGACCACAACGCCAAAGGACACGCCAAGCCGGGCAGGCACCTTTTGCTGCTGAAAGCGGATTTCGGGCATGCCCGAGAACACCTCGATATAGCCCAGCGTGGTTTCGGGGGCCTCTTGGCGCTCTTTGATCTCGGGGCTGCAATAGATGCCGAAATTGGTGATCTGCACGGTTGGGCTGGAAACTGGGGCGGCAACATCGGCAAGGGCCGGAAAGCAAAAGGTCAAGGCGGCGATTGCGGCGGTCATAAGGGAGGTGCGGACCGGGGGCATGGAGATCTCCGATGTATACGTGCGCAGCAAAGACCAACCGGGGCAGAAGGTCAACAGGGGGGGGGCTTTCACTGGCAGCGGATGCCTGCCACTAAGGGCCGATAGCAGGAGACGGGCATGGAGATGATGATGGCCGGGCTGACCCCCGGGGCCTTTGCGGCGGCGCTGGCGGTCACGCTGGTTGCGGGCTTTGTCAAAGGCGCAGTGGGCTTTGCCATGCCGCTGATCATGATGTCGGCCTTTTCGGCGTTCCTGCCGCCAGAAGTGGCTTTGGCGGGGCTGTTGCTACCCACCTTGATCACCAACCTGTTCCAGGCGTTTCGCCAAGGCTGGAGCCCGGCAGTGCAATCCATGGTGAAATACCGGCGGTTCCTGATTGTGACGGTGATTTTCATCGCGGTGTCGGCGCAGGTTTTTCACCTGATCCCGCGCATGGCCTATCTTCTGCTGCTGGGCTTGCCGGTGACGGTTTACGCCGCCGTGCAATTGGCGGGGGTGCCATTGCAGATCCGGATGCATCACCGGGTGCGGGCGGAATGGGTGTTGGGGGTGATCGGTGGGCTTTATGGCGGGGTGTCGGGGATCTGGGGCCCGCCTTTGCTGGTTTTGCTGCTGTCCACCGGGGTCGCGAAACTAGAGATGGTGCGTGTACAGGGCGTGATTTTCCTGCTTGGCTCTGTCGCGCTGATCGCCGCACATTTGGGCACTGGGCTTGCCAACCCGGACCGGCTGGCCTTTTCGGCCGCCCTTGTCTTGCCCGCGCTGTTGGGCATGGCGCTGGGCTACAAGGTGCAGGACCGGCTGGATCAGACCGTATTTCGCCGCTGGACCCAAGGCTTGCTGGTGGTCAGCGGGCTTAATCTGGTGCGCCAAGCGTTTTTGGGTTAACCCGCCGCGGGCTGGTCTCGGTGTGCTCAGGCATGACTTGCGCCGAACCGGTCAGCATGGGCGGCCCATGTTTCAAGAGAAATGTGCCGCCCATTGGCCATTTCGAAAAACCCGATCAGCCGATTGCGGCGGCTTTCACATCTTCGTCGATATAGGGCACATATTGCGCGAAGTTCTTCGAGAACATCGCCACCAGCTTGGCCGCCTGCGCATCATAGGCGGCGGCATCCGCCCATGTGTCGCGCGGGCTTAGCAGCCGATCATCAACCCCTTCGCAGGTCACCGGCACGTCAAAGCCAAAGTTCGGATCGCGGCGGAACTTGCCCTTGGCCAATGATCCGTCAAGCGCCGCACTCAGCAGCGCGCGGGTGGCCCGGATGGGCATGCGGTTGCCGGTGCCAGAGGCGCCGCCTGTCCAGCCGGTGTTGACCAGCCAGCAGCTTGCACCCTGCTTCAGGATCTTTGCCTGCAACAGCTTGCCGTAAACCTCTGGCCGCCGCGGCATGAAAGGCGCGCCGAAACAGGTCGAGAACGTCGGTTGCGGCTCGGTAATTCCACGCTCTGTCCCCGCCACTTTGGACGTGAAGCCGGACAGGAAATGATACATCGCCTGCGCCGGAGACAGCTGCGCGATGGGTGGCAGCACGCCAAAGGCGTCGCAGGTCAGCATGACGACATGCTTCGGGTGCCCGCCCAAAGCGGTGGCCGAGGCGTTCGAGATCGCCTCCAAAGGATAAGCGCAGCGGGTGTTGTCGGTCAGGCTGTTATCGGCAAAATCCAGATCCAGCGTCTGCGGATCATAGACCATGTTTTCGATCACGGTCGCAAAGCGGCGGGTGGTGGCATAGATTTCCGGCTCTGCCTTTGGGTCCAGATTGATGGTCTTGGCATAGCATCCCCCTTCAAAGTTGAAGATGCCGGTGTCGGACCAGCCATGCTCATCATCGCCGATCAGCGTGCGGTCGGGGTTGGCCGAAAGGGTGGTCTTGCCGGTGCCAGACAGGCCAAAGAACACGGCCGCATCCTCGGGTTTGTCGATGGCATGGTTGGCGCTGCAATGCATCGCCATTACGCCCTTGCCCGGCAAGATATAGTTCAGGATCGAGAACACCGATTTCTTATTCTCGCCCGCGTATTCGGTGTTGCCGATCAGCACGGTTTTCTCGTCGAAATTCAACGCGATAACGGTATCGGTGCGGCAGCCATGCTTGGCCGGATCGGCCTTAAAGGATGGCACGTTGATGATGGTCCAATCGGGGGTAAAGCTGGCCAGTTCCGCCGCCGCAGGACGGCGCAAAAGGTGGCGGATGAACAGCCCGTGCCATGCCAGCTCTGTCACCATGCGCACATCGAGGCGGTGCACCGGATCAGCCCCGGCATAAAGATCTTGCACGAACAACTCGCGGCCCTTGATATGGGCCAACATGTCAGCCTTCAGCCGCGCAAACGCGTCGGGCGCCATGGGCGTGTTGTTTTCCCACCAGATGCTGTCTTCCACCGAAGGCGTGCGCACCACGAATTTGTCTTTGGGCGAACGACCCGTGAACTGCCCGGTGCTGCACAGCAAGGCACCACCTTGGCCCAAAACGCCCTCGCCGCGCTTGACGGCAATCTCAACCAATGCAGGCTCGATCAGGTTATAATAGACGCGCCCCGCCCCCATGATGCCTTGATTGTCCAAAGTGCAATCTGGGTTCACGCGACCGTCGATCATCCTGCAAGCTCCTGATGCTGCGCGCTTTGCGCAGGTCCTGATGGCAATTAGGTGCCCCCGGGCATGCCGAGCGCCACCGGCCCGCCCGCCACGGCGTGTCGATAAATGTTTATAACATGCTGAAATCTGGCGAGAACAGAGCGGTCTGGCGCAGTTAGCGCAACCAACTGCAGGTTAGCGCAACCAATCGCGCCCCGATGGCAGAGGTGAGGCAAATTAGTCATTGATTCGGAAATTTAGTGTTCCTTAGGGCAGTAGGTGCCGGGGTGATTCGCTTTTGTGTTGATTCTGGCGCGGGCTTTGCAGACAATGGCGGAAAAGATAACAAGAGCAGGAACAAGCAATATGCCTAGGATCGCCCTAGTGGACGACGACAGGAATATCCTGACGTCGGTTTCGATGACTCTTGAGGCCGAAGGCTTTGAGGTTGAAACCTATAACGACGGCCAAGCCGCGCTGGATGCTTTTAACAAGCGCCTGCCCGATATGGCGGTGTTTGATATCAAGATGCCCCGGATGGATGGGATGGATCTGCTGCAACGCGTGCGCCAGAAATCCAACATGCCGGTGATCTTCCTGACTTCAAAAGATGATGAGATTGATGAGGTTCTGGGTCTGCGTATGGGCGCGGATGACTATGTGAAAAAGCCGTTCAGCCAGCGCCTGCTGGTGGAACGCATCCGCGCGCTGCTGCGCCGCCAAGAGGCGATTGTCACTGGCGAAACGTCGACCACCGAAGAAACCAAGATCATGGAGCGGGGAAATCTGCGGATGGATCCCCTGCGCCATTCGGTTGCCTGGAAGGGCAAGGATGTGTCGCTGACCGTCACGGAATTCCTGCTGTTGCAGGCCCTCGCACAGCGCCCCGGTTTCGTGAAATCGCGCGATCAGCTGATGGATGTGGCCTATGATGATCAGGTCTATGTCGATGACCGCACGATCGACAGCCACATCAAGCGTCTGCGCAAGAAGATGCGCACCGTCGATGATGATTTCTCTGCGATCGAAACGCTTTACGGCATCGGCTATCGTTACAACGAAGAGTGATGGCCTGAAGGATCTAGCTGAATGACTGCCGCGCCGCGCATATCGGGTGACGATCCGCGCCCCCGCAAGACCGGAGAGGTCTTGCTGGGCGAAGATTGGGTATCGCCGGACGCGACAGTCGAAGAGCTGCGCGAAACCCGGTCGCGGGGCGATTTGGTCTCGTTGAACCGCAGCCCTTTGGCGCGAAAGATCATCATTTTCAACATGATGGCGCTGGTGATCCTGGTCGCCGGCGTCTTGTTCCTGAACCCGTTCCGCGACTCTTTGGTGTTGCAGCGCGAAGCCGGGTTGATCCGCGAAGCGCAGTTGATTGCCAATGTGTTCGAGGTGCAGCTGCAACCGGCCAGCCCGGATTTCGACTTTGACGCCGCCCTTGGCAAGATCGAACTCAGCGCCGGGGTTGAGGCGTTTATCTTTGACCCTGCTGGCGGGCTGGTGGCCAGCCGTGTCGGCCCGCCGGTCACTGATGGCGGCACGCCAGGCGGCGTGCGCTCTACCGTGATCACCGACTTTCTGAATTCGGTCTGGAATGGCGTCTCCAAAGTGCTGACCTTTGGCGCCACCGAACCGGTTAAGATTGACGGGCCCAGCCTTGCCCGCGAAGTGTTCCCCAAAGCCCGCGCGGGCGAAACCGGATCGCACATGGGCCGCGACGGCGAAGGCGGCACGCTGTTTTCCGTGGGCACGCCGATTATTTCGGTGGGTGAAGTGCTGGGCGTGATTGCCCTGACGTCGGCTGAGGGCGAGATTGACCGGCTGGTGCGCTATGAGCGTGAGCAGATCTTGCAGATGTTCGTCGTGGCGCTACTGGTGTCTATTGGGCTTAGCCTTGTTCTGGCCTCTACCATCGCCAACCCCCTGTCCGATCTCGCCGCCGCGGCAGAAATCGGCCGTGACCGCGATCACCGCAAGGTCAGCCCCGGCCGGGTGCGCATCCCCGATCTGGCGGCCCGCCCCGATGAGATTGGCCGCTTGTCGGTGGCCATGCGCGGCATGGTGGCGGCGCTGTATGACCGCATTGATGCCAATGAACAATTCGCCGCCGATGTGGCGCATGAGATCAAGAACCCGCTGGCGTCCTTGCGCTCTGCCGTGGGGTCGATGCGGTTTGTGAAAAAGGATGAGCAGCGCGAAAAGCTGATGGATGTGATCGAGCATGACGTGCGGCGTCTGGACCGTCTGGTCAGCGATATCTCCAACGCCTCGCGGCTGGATTCAGAACTGGTGAAGGAAGAGGAAGAAACCTTTAACCTGATGAAAACCCTTAGCAGTCTGGGCCAGTATCTGGGCCAGCAAGCGGCGGAAAAGGGCGTGGACTTCATCATCGACCTGCCAGCCGAGCCGATCAAGATCTCGGGCCTTGAGGCGCGACTGGCGCAGGTTTTTGTCAACCTGATCACCAATGCGATTTCGTTTTGCGAAGAGGGCGACGCCGTGCGCGTCTGGGCGCGCCGTCGAGACAACCGCGTGCTGGTCGTGGTCGAAGACACCGGGCCGGGCATCCCGGAACAAGCGCTGGGCAAGGTTTTCAAGCGGTTCTACTCCGACCGCCCGCCCAGCCATTTTGGCAATAATTCGGGGCTTGGCCTGTCCATCTCAAAGCAGATTGTCGAAGCGCATGGCGGTGTGGTCTGGGCCGAAAACATCCGCCCCACCACGGCCGATTTGACAAGTGAGCCTCTGGGCGCGCGCTTCGTGGTTGGCCTGCCCGTCTGATGGGCCGTGCGTGACGATGGCGCCCGAAACCTTGATCCTGCATGCCACTTGCGTGGCCGCCCATGGCGGGGCGCTGTTGATTATTGGCCCGTCGGGTTCAGGAAAATCAACGCTCGCTTTGCAGATGATGGCCCTTGGCGCGCGGTTGGTGTCAGATGATCAGACAGAGCTTTTCACAACCCCCCAAGGCCTGATGGCGCGCTGCCCGGCTCCGGCGATCCTTGGGCTGATCGAGGCGCGCGGCCTTGGCCTTTTGCGCGCCGAACCCATGGCGCAAGCCCCTGTCACCCTTGTGGCAGATCTGTCCCAAGTCGAGGATCAGCGGCTGCCCCCGCGTCGTCAAGCCACGTTCCTGAATCGCGATTTGCCGCTTGTATTGCAGACACGCGGGCCCCACTTTGCTGCCGCATTGCTGGTGTATCTTCAACACGGGCGACAAGATTAGGCGACCTATGACCCAAGAGTCTACACTGGAACATCGACTGGTCTTGATCACCGGCCCCTCGGGCGCTGGTCGGTCGACGGCGATCCATGTGCTGGAAGATCTGGGGTATGAGGGGATCGACAATATCCCCCTTAGCCTTGTGCCCCGCCTGCTTGATGGCCCGCCAATCGGCCGCCCCATCGCGCTGGGTCTGGATGTGCGCAACCGCGATTTCAACACCACCGCTTTGATCGAGCTGATTGATGAGTTGACCCGCGACCCCCGTGTCAGCCTTGAGGTGCTGTATCTGGATTGTGCCCCGGATGAGCTGATCCGCCGCTTTTCTGAGACCCGCCGTCGTCATCCACTGGCCCCGCATGAGACGCCAACCGAAGGCATTGGCCGGGAGATTGACCTGCTTGCCCCCATTCGCGTGCGGGCCGATCATCTGATAGACACCACCGAACTGTCGCCGCACGACCTAAAGGCGGAAATTGCGCGCTGGTTTGATCCGGGCACCACGGGGCGGCTGGCCGTATCGGTGCAGTCCTTCAGCTATAAGCGCGGCGTTCCGCGCGGCGTCGATATGATCTTTGACTGCCGCTTTTTGTCGAATCCCCATTGGGATGCCGATTTGCGCCCCTTGGATGGCTGCGCGCCCCGGGTTGCCGCCTTTGTGCAGGCCGACCCACGGTTCGCTGAATTCTTCCAAAGGTTGCGCGACCTTCTGTTGATGCTGCTGCAAGCACATCTGGAAGAGGGCAAAGCCCATCTGTCGATCGGATTTGGCTGCACCGGAGGGCAACACAGGTCGGTTGCCGTGGCGGAAATACTGGGGGCAGCCCTTGCAGAAGCCGGCTGGCCAGTGTCAAAACGGCATCGAGAATTGGAACGCAAGGGGGCGGCAGCCGCCCCCGCTGACAAGGTGCAAGGCGCGTGATTGGGATCGTGATTGTGGCTCATGGGGGGTTGGCGCGGGAATATCTTGCCGCGGTTGAACACGTTGTGGGCAAGCAAACCGGCATGCGCGCGATTGCGATCGAAGACGTCCATGACCGCGACGCCAAACAAGCCGAGATCAGTGCTGCGGCCAATGCCGTTGACGTGGGGAATGGCGTGGTTGTGGTGACCGATATGTTCGGCGGCAGCCCCTCCAACCTGTCGCTTCCGGCCTGTGCGGCCTCTGGGCGGCGTATTCTTTACGGTGCAAATCTGCCGATGCTGATCAAGCTGGCGAAATCGCGCAACCAATCGGTGCCGGACGCTGTTGCAGCAGCGCTGGATGCGGGCCGCAAATACATCAATAGCCTCGACTTTGGCGGAGGCGCCTGAAAGGCACGCAATGACGACCACCCCCCTGACCCTGCGTATCATCAACGAAAAAGGACTTCATGCCCGCGCCAGCGCAAAATTTGTTGAGGTGGTCGAGGCGCATGACGCCCGTGCAGTGGTCACCAAGGACGGAATGGGCGTGTCGGGGGATTCGATCATGGGTCTTTTGATGCTTGCCGCATCGCGCGGAACCTCGATTTCGGTGGCAACAAGCGGCGCAGAAGCCCAGAAACTGGCCGATGCCCTAGAGGCGCTTGTTGCGGCCCGCTTCGGAGAGGATTACTGAGGCTTAAGGCTTGACCCGGTTCCGAACCTTTCGGACGGTCGGGGAGACAAGCGGAGGCGAGGCCTTTTTTGACGGAACAGACGCAGATCGCAAAGCCCAAGGTGTCAACCAAGGGCAAGGTAGACCGACCGTATGATATGCGGCGGCTGTCCTATGCGGGCACGTTCCGCAATCCGTTCAAGGCCGGAACCATCCGGCTGATCGAATGGCTGACGGCCAAGATCCAGCTTTTGTCGCTGATCCGCAGCTTCGAGAAGTCAGGCGCCCCGTTCGGAGCGCCGTTCTGGCCCAAGGCGATCCGCCACATGGGCATCCGGATTGACACGCCTGCCGAAGAAATCGCCCGTATCCCCGCCACCGGCCCGGTTGTTGTGGTGGCCAATCACCCGTCGGGTCTGGTTGATGGCATGGTGATGGCCGAGATGGTCACGCGTGTGCGCTCTGATTTCCGGATCCTTACCCGCAGCCTTCTGACCGGTATCCCCGAGGTCGAAGAATTCATGATTGCCGTGCCTTTCCCGCATGAAGATAACGCCCGAGAGCTGAGCCTGAAGATGCGTGACGATACGATGGCGCATCTGAAAAGCGGTGGGTTGATCATCATCTTTCCCGCCGGGAAAGTGGCGATGTCTGAAGGCTGGTTGGGTCCGGCAGTCGAGGCGGAATGGAACGTCTTTACCCATAAGATCGTGAAATCCACTGGGGCGACCATCGTTCCAATGCGGTTTCCGGGGCAAAACAGCCGGATGTTCCAGATTGCGAACCAGCTCAGCGATACTTTGCGTCAGGGTCTGCTGCTGTATGAGATCAAGCGGTCACTGTTCAAACCGCAGCGCCCGCATGTGGGTGAGCCTATTCCGGCAAGCGAGTTGAAAAACTGGGAAGGCAACCCGCGCGGCTTTTTGGCTTGGCTACGCGAGCATACCCTGTCTTTGGGACGTTAACGCCGACTTTTCGCGGAAAAGTCATGCATGATCCTTCTGCGAAGGATCGGATCAGCGCGTTGGAACCGGCACCTCGCCCCGATAATCATAGAACCCACGTTGCGTCTTGCGGCCCAGCCAACCGGCCTCGACATATTTTGTAAGCAACGGGCAGGGGCGGTATTTGGTATCTGCCAAACCTTCATGCAGTACGTTCATAATGGCCAGACAGGTATCCAACCCTATGAAATCCGCCAGTTCCAGCGGGCCCATCGGGTGATTGGCCCCCAGCTTCAACGATTCATCGATGGATTTGACCGAGCCGACACCCTCATAAAGGGTATAAACTGCCTCGTTGATCATCGGCATCAGGATGCGGTTAACGATAAAGGCCGGAAAGTCTTCGGCCGAGGCTGCCGTTTTTCCCAGTTTGCGCACCACCTCGTGCAACGATTCCCAAGTGTCCTGATCCGTCGCAATCCCGCGGATCAGCTCAACCAATTGCATCACGGGCACGGGGTTCATGAAATGGAACCCCATGAACTTCTCCGGCCGATCCGTGCGGCTGGCCAGTCGGGTGATCGAGATCGAAGAGGTGTTTGACGTCAGGATCGTCGTGGGTTTTAGATGCGGCAGCAGGTCTTCAAAGATCGCCTGCTTCACCGTTTCGCGTTCGGTTGCGGCTTCGATCACCAGATCGGTCTGGCCCAAATCGGCCAACGTGAGGGTGGTCTTGATCCGCCCCAAAGCCGCTGCCTTATCCTCAGCCGAAACCTTGCCCCGGCTTACCTGACGCTCAATATTCTTGTCGATGACCGCCAGCGCTCTTTCCAGGCTGTCCTTGCTGACATCGGTCAACAAAACATTATAACCGGCAATCGCAAAGACATGGGCGATGCCACTGCCCATCTGGCCCGCGCCAACAATGCCCACTGACTGGATTTTCATGATCGCCCCCTGACGTTTCGCGCAAACCTTACGGCCCCGACTGGGGCAGGGCAAGGCCACAGGCCGTCACAGGCCCAGGCGAAAAGCGCGTCAACTTTGTGCCAAATGCCGGGGCTTAGGAGTTTGGAAAGCCTTATCAGGCAGGTTGGTCATTGGGTGTAAGACAAAGTGGGTGGTCGTGATGACATTCGTTCATTCGGGCGATGGGTCGCTTGATTATTTTCCGTGCCATTATGGCACGTCAAAACTGTCGTTCCGGGGGCCGCGTCGCGACCTGTCCCGAGAGTATCTGGCCGTATTGGGCGGCACGGAAAGTTACGGGCGCTTTATCGTCGCGCCTTATGCTGCCCTGGTGGAAGAACATTTGGGCATTCCGGTCGCTAATCTTGCGTGCCAGAACGCGGGGCCGGACGTCTATCTGGCTGATCGCCCCACGCTGGATGTCGCTGCGGAGGCTCATGCAGCCGTGGTGCAGCTGACCGGGGCTCAAAACATGACGAACCGCTATTTCACGGTGCATCCACGCCGGAATGATCGGTTCATTGCCGCAACCCCGTTGCTGCGCTCGCTGTACCGGGAGGTAGATTTCACTGAAATCCACTTTACCCGCCATCTGATGTTGGTGTTGGCGTCCAAGGGCGCCAATCGCTTTGCGCCAATCGCGGCAGAGCTGAAAACGCTCTGGGTGCAGCGAATGAAAGCGGTGCTTCATCGGCTGCCGCAACGCCGAATTCTGCTGTGGATGGGCCATGCGCCCCCGCCAGAGGCGGTTGAGCCGAGCGGGCTTGATCAAATGCCTTGGCTGATTGATCGTCAGATGATCACTCAGTTGCAACCCCATGCCTCGGGCTATGTCGAACATGTGGCAAGCGATGCGGCTCTGGCCGAGGGGGTGGGCGCCATGCGATTCTCTCTGGCAGAGGAAGCTGCCGCAACCGGTCTCCCAAGTGCGGCCGTGCACCAAGAGGTGGCGCAGGCTCTGTTGCCCGCGATCAGCCGGATTTTGTGACGAAAAAAAACGCCCAGAGTGGGGCGCCCAGTAGGATGGGCAATATTGCCCATCCTACGATTTCACAGCTTTGAGGTCAGTTCCGGCACGGCCACGAACAAATCCGCGACCAGACCATAATCGGCCACCTGGAAGATCGGCGCTTCTTCGTCCTTGTTGATCGCAACGATTACCTTGCTGTCTTTCATGCCTGCCAAGTGCTGGATCGCGCCTGAAATCCCGCAAGCGATATACAGGTTCGGCGCCACAACCTTACCGGTCTGACCAACCTGCCAATCGTTAGGGGCAAAGCCCGAATCCACCGCCGCACGCGAAGCGCCAACAGCGGCGTTCAGCTTGTCAGCCAAAGCTTCGATGATGTCGAAGGACTCTTTGGAGCCAACCCCACGACCACCAGACACAACAATCTTGGCCGAGGTCAGGTCAGGGCGATCAGAGGCCGCAACCTTGTCCTCGACCCAAGCCGACAGCCCATCGCCATTCGGGCCGGACACAGCCGAAACGGCAGCCGCGCCGCCCATGCCAACGGCGGTAAAAGTCGCCGTCCGCACGGTGAACACCTTTTTCGCATCGCCCGATTTTACGGTCTGGATCGCGTTACCGGCATAGATCGGGCGCTCGAATGTCTCGGCATCAACCACAGCCGTCACATCCGACATCACCATCACATCCAGCAGGGCCGCCACGCGCGGCATGACGTTCTTGCAATAGGCGGTCGCAGCACCACAGATGTGGCTGTAATCGCCCGACAGAGACACCATCAGCGCGGCAATCGACTCTGCCATGCCGTGGTCATAGGCCGCATCACCCGCGTGCAAAACCTTGGCCACGCCGTCCAGCTTTGCCGCTTCGGCAGCCGCCGCAGCCGGGCCTGGCACCAGAAGATGCACATCGCCAAGACCTTTGACCGCATCCAGGGCTTTGGCCACGGAATCGGTGGCCAACTGGCCATCATTCACATCGGCAAGAAGAAGAACGGCCATCAGATCACCCCCGCTTCGTCTTTGAGTTTTGCAATCAGCTCGTCCACCGAGCCAACCTTGACGCCCGCCTTGCGGCCCGCCGGTTCAACCGTTTTCAGCACCGCAAGACGCGGGCTGACGTCCACGCCCAAATCGGCGGGGGTCTTGATCGCCAAAGGCTTGGCCTTGGCTTTCATGATATTCGGCAGGGAGGCATAACGCGGCTCGTTCAACCGCAGATCGACAGTGACAATCGTCGGCATTTTCACCGAAATTGTCTGCAAACCGCCGTCCACTTCGCGGGTGATCACGGCCTTGTCGCCATCAATCGTCAGCTCGGATGCAAAGGTGCCCTGCGACCAGCCCAAGAGCGCCGACAGCATCTGCCCCGTTGCGTTCATGTCATTGTCGATGGCTTGCTTGCCAGCCAGAACCAGACCCGGGCCCTCTTCCTTGACCACCGCCGCAAGCAGCTTGGCCACGGCCAGCGGCTCGATATCGGTCTGCACATTGTCGGTGGCCTCAATGAGGATGGCGCGATCCGCGCCCATCGCCAAAGCGTTCCGCAGCGTTTCTTGGCTTTGCTTGACGCCAATCGACACCACAATAACCTCGGTCGCCAGACCTTTTTCCTTCAACCGGATCGCTTCTTCTACGGCAATCTCATCAAAGGGGTTCATCGACATTTTGACGTTGGCCAGATCGACACCGCTTCCGTCCGCTTTCACGCGCACTTTCACGTTGTAGTCGATCACACGTTTGACAGGCACAAGAACCTTCATCAGCGCAAATCTCCCATAAGGGGGCAAAAGCCCCTTTTTCTAAATCTCTGGATGGGTGTTACCGCACAGATCAGCGATTCAACAGAGCAAATGCGACGAAATTCCGCGCCGCGACGTCGCAGGTCAGCCTTCGCGCGTCAGGCCCGGCACCCACAGCACATCCGCCTTGCCATCATCATTGGCAATCCGGCCCACCACAAAGAACCAATCCGACAGGCGGTTCAAGTATTTGACCGCTTCGGGGTTCACGTCTTCCATCGTGGCCAGTTCCACCACCAGCCGCTCTGCCCGCCGGCAAACCGTGCGGCACAGGTGCAAATGCGCGGCCAACGCCGTGCCGCCCGGCAGAATGAAACTGCGCAAGGGCGTCAGCCGCGTGTTCATCGCGTCGATTTCCTTCTCCAACCGCAGGGTCTGCGATTCGATCATCCGCAGGGGCGTATAGGGCAGGCCCTCGTCCAGATGCCGATCCGGGGTGCAAAGGTCTGCGCCCAGATCGAAAAGGTCGTTCGAGATCCGGGCCAGCGCCAGTTCAATCTCGCCTGTCGCATGTTGCCGCGCCAGACCGACCGTCGCATTTGTCTCGTCACAAGTGCCGTAAGCCGTCACCCGCAGCGAATGCTTGGCCACCCGCGCGCCATTGCCCAGGGCGGTTTCCCCGTCATCCCCAGTCTTGGTGTAGATCTTTGAAAGAACGACCATTTTCAGCCCCCCGAGCGCAGCCAAGCATAACCGACAATCACCACCACCGCGATGAACTGGGCATAAAGCCGCCAGCGCATGATCTTGTTGCCATTGCGTTTGTTATAGTCGCCGCCCTTGGCGAAACTGCCGATTCCAAACATCAAAATCGCGGCCACCACCAAGGTCAGCGCGGTGGCGATCAGGAAAATAGGGTCTTTCAACAGCATGGTGGCCTCCGGTTGTCACAGACGGATGTAGGGTGCTTGGCGCAAAAAGCGAAGGGCAAATTGCCGATCATCCCTTGGCGATCAGCCAATCCAACATCCGGGTCGGCAGCAATCTGCGCGCAAGCCCCATGACATAGGTGGGTTTTGTGACATAATAGCGCGGGCGCGGGCGGCGGCTTTCGCAGGCGTGAATCAGCTTGGCGGTCACAGCACTTGCGGGCAATTCAAACCGATCCGGCTTGGTCTTTTCCTTATACAGCCGGTCCAACAGCCCGCGATATTCCTCAACCCTTGCCGAGGCTTCCCAATTCACCCATTTCTCAAAATGCGGCACCGAGTTTTCGCGGATCTGGCTGGTGATCGGCCCCGGCTCTATCAAGATCACGTCGATCCCGGTGCCCTTCATCTCGATCCGCATCACATCGGTCAGGCCCTCTAGGGCGAATTTCGTTGCCACATAGGCGCCACGAAACTTCATCCCCACCAGACCCAGCACCGAAGAGCAGTTGATGATCCGCCCCGACCCTTGCGCCCGCATCAGGGGAATCACCCGCGCGGTCAGGTCGTGATAGCCAAACAGATTGACCTCAAAGATCGACTGCAAAGCGCCGCGCGGCAGGTCTTCAACCGCGCCGGGGCAACCAAAAGCGCCGTTGTTATATAGCACATCCAGCCGCCCGCCGGTGCGTTCAGCTACCTCTGCGACGGCGGCCTCAATGCTGGCCTCATCGCTGTAATCCAGAACAAAGCTTTCCAGCCCCTCGTCGCGCAACCGCGCGCAATCGGCCTCTTGGCGACAGGTGGCAAAGACGCGCCAGCCCCGCGCCGCCATCCCGCGCGCCGCATCCAGCCCGATGCCCGAAGAGCATCCCGTCATCAAAATTGTCTTTTTCATTGAACTGCCCATTTTTTACATAACGCCTAGGGGCTGCGGGCAGGGCCGTCAAATGAACTTCATAGGGTCAGGGCGCGGTTGGGGACAAAAGGCGCAAGGCAACATAGCCTTCAACGCCGTCGCCCTCAATCGTAACGCGGGCCCATTCAGAGCCCTCGTCAAAGCTGACACTGACCGCTTCGCCGCGCGTCAATCTTTCAACAACCGCCGTATCGGTCGACGGGCCTTGCCGCACATTCATAGATTTGGCTGTGACATACCAAACATTGCCCTCGGCAGGCGCTGCCGTAACTTCGGGCGCCGGGGCGGCGTCACGGGTCACCGTTGGCAGGGCCGACAGGGTAAACACCGGCTGAGGCATCACCTCACCTTGGGTGTCGGCCGGCACATAGGCCACCGTTTCCACCACGGCTTCGGGCAGCGCTGCGGGTGCAGCTTCAGCCAAACTCACCTCGGGCGCATCTGCATCCACACTGCGGATCGGGGTAGGTTGGCGGGGTTCGATCACAACAATCTTTTGGCCAGCGGCAACCGCAGCGGCCAGACCGGGGCGCATTTGTCCCTTGTCCTCCCCCGCAACCAGAAGGGTGACAAACATTGTTGCGCAAAGAAGCACTGAAAGACGAAACATTACTGGAACCACTACTTGGCAGAGTTGGATTGCTTTTCTCTTAACACATTCCTTTCGGAATCTAAGGGGGAAAACCCAGAAATTCCGCCCCTGTCCGTTGATGTTGCGTCAATGCCGATGCTCGCATGACAAAGCGTCTGGACCGCGCCGCGACCTGCGCATACACAACATCCATGGCTGATGATGACGAAACCGACAAACCCTATGGCATTACCGTTGCCGAACCGCTGAGCCGCGCAATCGGCGATCGGTATCTGACCTATGCCTTGTCCACCATCATGCACCGCGCGCTGCCCGATGCGCGCGACGGGCTGAAACCGGTTCACCGGCGAATCCTCTGGGCCATGCGCCGCTTGCGCCTGTCGCCCACCGGGGGCTTTCTGAAATCGGCCAAGATCGCTGGCGACACCATGGGCGATTTTCACCCCCATGGTGACGCTGCGATCTATGACGCGATGGCGCGGCTGGCCCAGGATTTCAACATGCGCTACCCGTTGGTTGACGGGCAGGGCAACTTTGGCAACATCGACGGCGATAATCCGGCCGCCAGCCGCTATACCGAAGCCCGCATCACCGCCCTGACCGAGGCGCTGCTGGAAGGCATCGACGAAACAGCCGTCGATTTTCGCCCCAATTACGATGGCCGTCTCGAAGAGCCCGTGGTTTTGCCCGCCGCCTATCCCAACCTTTTGGCCAATGGCTCCTCCGGCATCGCCGTCGGCATGGCCACCAACATCCCGCCGCATAATCTGGATGAGCTGATCCTCGGCTGCCATGCCATGCTGAAAGATCCCGATATCTCGACCGCCGATCTGGTCGCGCATATCCCCGGCCCGGACTTCCCAACGGGTGGCGTGATCGTAGAGTCCGCCGACACCATCCTAGAGGCCTATGAGACTGGCCGCGGCGCCTTTCGCACCCGCGCCAAATGGGCGGTCGAAGACCTTGGCCGTGGCACTTGGCAGATCGTGGTCACAGAAATTCCCTATCAGGTCGCCAAATCCAAGCTGATCGAGAAACTGGCCGAGTTGATCCACCTGAAAAAAGTCCCCCTGCTGGCCGACGTGCGCGACGAATCCACTGAAGACGTCCGCATCGTTCTGGAACCCCGCGCCCGTACGGTTGATCCTGACGTTCTGATGGGCACCTTGTTCCGCAACAGCGATCTGGAAAACCGCTTTAGCCTGAACATGAACGTGCTGATCGACGGCAAAGTGCCCAAGGTCTGCAGCCTTCGCGAAGTTCTGCGCGCGTTCCTTGACCACCGCCGCGACGTGCTGCGCCGCCGCTCGGAACACCGAATTGAAAAGATCGACCATAGGCTTGAGGTGCTGGAAGGCTTCATCATCGCCTATCTGAACCTTGACCGGGTGATCGACATCATCCGCTATGATGAAGACCCCAAAGCCGCCTTGATGCGCGAAGTCTGGGGCAAAGATCACATCCGGGCGATGTCTGAAAAAGACTATATCAGCCCCGCTGCCAGTGACGGAGAACTGAGCGAAGTTCAGGCCGAAGCCATCCTCAACATGCGCTTGCGCTCTTTGCGCAAGCTTGAGGAAATGGAGCTGCGGGCCGAGCGTGACGCCCTGATGGAAGAGCGCGCCGGGCTGGCAGATTTGCTGGACAGCGACCGCCTGCAATGGAAACGCATCGGCTCTGAACTCGAAGAGATCCGCCGCAAATACGGCAAGGGAACGCCAAGCGGCGATCGCCGCACGACATTTGCCGAAGCAGGCGTTGTCGAAGACGTGCCTTATGAGGCGATGATCGAACGTGAACCGATCACGGTCATCTGCTCAAAAATGGGCTGGATCCGGGCGATGAAAGGCCACGCTGACCTGAGCCTTGAGCAGAAGTTCAAAGACGGTGACGGCCCCCGCTTTGCCTTCCATGCGGAAACCACCGACAAGATCCTGCTGGTCGCCGAGAATGGCCGTTTCTACACCCTGATCGGCGCCAATCTGCCCGGTGGGCGTGGCATGGGCGAACCCGTGCGCCTGATGATCGATCTGCCAAATGATACCGGCATCACCGACCTCATCATGTTCCGCCCCGGCACAAAATACCTTGTCGCCTCTTCCGCAGGCGATGGGTTCATAGTGCCTTCGGAAGAGCTGCTGGCCCAGACCAAATCCGGCAAACAGGTCTTGACGGTGAAAGACGGCGTAAAGGCCGCCGTCTGCCTGCCCACCAAAGGCGATCACGTGGCCGTGGTGGGCGAAAACCGCAAAATGCTGGTCTTCCCGCTGGCAGACCTGCCCGAAATGGCGCGCGGCAAGGGCGTGCGACTGCAGAAATACAAGGACGGTGGCTTGTCAGATGCGGTAACTTTCACCCTGTCTGACGGCCTGTCGTGGAAAGACCCCGCTGGCCGCACCAGAACCGAAACAGACCTCGCCGAATGGCAAGGCGCGCGCGCAAGTGCGGGCAAAATGGCCCCACGCGGCTTTCCACGCGACAACAAGTTTAACTGAGAGGCTGCGTCGCAAGCCCCTTGTCTCGGCTCTGGCCAACCCAACCGCCGCATCTAACTGTTGATTGAGAGTCTTGCCCGCATCGGGCGGCGCCTCCGTCGGGGATAGCCGGAGGGTGATGGGCGGGATATCCTTTTTAAATCATGGTGTTGTCTTGCTCCAGCTCCGGTGTGTCACACATTGGGTCCGATGCACACGGCCATTCACCTCATCAAGGGGCCGTTTTGGGCACACATTTTCATCTGTTTCATCGGGGCAACGCCTTCTACTGGCGCCGCCGCATGGTATTCCCCCATTTTCCACAGGGCACATCTGTAGAACTTAGAGGGCTATTTTCAGTTTCTGGGTGGGTTTGGTTCCGCCGATGCCCCTGTTCGGACGGTCGTTATGGTCAATCCATAATCATCGCGTGGCGATTGCTTGCCTTCGCCGTTAGGCTCGTTGCTTTTGCATGATCTATTGGTCACACTATTCGTGCCCGACCGTGCAGTTTGCGCGCTAGATATCAGCATTCTGCTGGGGATGTCCGCGCCATTGGATGCTTCGATAAAGGCTCCGGTATACCCGCTGGGCGGGCGGCGAAAAGTCTACCTCGATGCCCAGCCCTTCGCGGTTGCAGTCATCCTGCACGATCAGCAGTCGAAACTGGCGACCGCCGCCGATGAATGGCCACCTGCTCCCTCTTAGGGTCGGTGGACCTGACAGCGCAGTAAACACTCACCAGACGTTGAGATTGGCTTGGATCAGCCAGACACTTATCGAAGGGTCGGAGAGTAGCGCACTTTGCATTGATCGGAGGCGCCCGACTTTTGCCCCGCAGGTTCAGTCGGCGGTTCTGCCACCAACCCGCCGCTTTGCCGCCCGCCTGCGGATCACATCCACCACCACGATCAGCACCATGGCGGGCGCAAAGGTCAGCGCCGCAAGTGCGGGATAAATCGGCGATGATCCCACCGCGATGCCCGAGAACACATAGGTCGGCAACGTCCGCGCCGTGCCAGACAGGCTATAGGTGATGTAGAAATTCCCCCAAGACAGCAAAAACGCAAAGATCAGCGCCGAGAATATCCCCGGCCAAAGCAAGGGCAGCGTCACTTGCCGCATGACCTGCCAGCGGCTTGCGCCCGCATCCTCTGCCGCCTGTTCCAGCGTCACATCAAAGCCGTGCATCTGGACACAGATGATGACGATGGCAAAGGGCGTGATATAGACCACATGCCCGATCACCGCCGACCACAACCCCGGCGATGTGCCCAGCCAGCCCGTCAGCACCGAAAACCAGAGGAGCATGACAACCCCCAGCAACAGCTGCGGAAACAGCAACGGCGCAAAGGTCAGCACCTGAAACGCCCGCTGGAACCTGTAGCTGTAGCGCAGCCAAGCGAATGCCCCGAGCAGGCCCAGACCCGTCGCCACAACCGTGGACACCCCGGCCAGAATGGCCGAATTGCCCAATGCGTCCCAGAAATTGCGGTCGGCCAGCAACTCGCCATACCAGCGCAGGCTGTAATCCGGGATCGGCCAGGACAGAAACCGGCTGGAGGTAAAGGAAAACAGGACCAGAGTGGCGATGGGAATATAGAAAAACACCAAGACCAGCACCACCGACAGCGGCAGCAGAATATCCACCAAGCCCCGCCGTCTCATACCCGCACCCCGCGTTTGCGGGCCGCAAAAAACGCCAGCCCGCCGATTGCGATCAGGCTGACCGCGCCGATGACGATCAACACCAGCGTCAAAGCCGCCCCCAGGGGCCAGTTCACCCGCGTCTCGAAGCTTTGCCGGATCAACTCTGCTGCCATCGGTGAAGTGCCGCCACCCATCACCTTCGGCTCAAGAAAGACCCCCAGTGACAGCACGAAAACAAGGACTCCGCCCGCCACAATGCCCGGCCAGGCCAGTGGCAGCGTGATTTCCCGCAAGGCCCGCCAGCGCGACGCCCCGGAATCGTAGGCCGCCAGCACCAGATCACGGTCAGTTCGCGCCATCGACAGGGCGATGGTAAAGATCGCATAGGGCAGCAGATTATAGACCATGCCGATCATCGTGGCGAAGGGCGAGAACAGCACATCCACCGCCGCCTTGCCCAGTCCCAGCACCTCCAGCATCCCGTTCATCACGCCGGATCGGTCCAGGAACAACACCCAGCCAAAGGTCTTCAGCACCGCATCGGTCAGAAAGGCAAAGACCACCAGCACCATCACATGATCGGCCCATTTCTGCAGCCGCGTCACCAGCGCATAGGCTACCGGCAAGGCGATCAGCACGCATAGTCCGGTGGCGACAGACGCCATCCCCAGCGTCCGCCCCATGATCGACCAGTAATGCCACTGCGAGAATACATCTGACCAGATCGCCAGATTCCAAGTCCAACTGAGGCGGTAATTCTGCATGCCCTGAAAACTCAGCACCGCCGTCATTGCCAAAGGCACCAGAAAGAACGCCGCGAACACCAGAACCAGCGGCAGCGTGGTCAGTTGCAGCGCCCCGTCGCGCCATGATTTCTGCTGCGCCATCTCAGGCCCTCATCGCAAACAGATCGGTCAGGTCACAGCCCAGCCGCACCGCATCGCCCACCTGCGCGGGCAGCACCATGGCGCCGGCCATATCCATCACCACCGTCACGCCCGCAGGCGTCACCACCCGATACTGCACCGACCCGCCGCGCATGAAACATTCGGCCACTTGGCCCGAAATCACGCAATCCGCGCCCGCGCTCGCCGCCAGAAACCGCAACGCTTCGGGGCGGATCATCAGCAGTCCTGGCCCTTCGGTCAGCTTATCCGACGCCTGCGCGTGGGTAATCGCAGCCCGCGTCGCCTCCAGAACCGGGCTGTCAAAGCCAAAGCCCGTGCCATCGCGCATGAAGGTGGCGGGCAGCAAATTGGTGTCACCAATAAACCCCGCCACAAAGGCATCGACCGGGCGATAATATATGTCTGACGGCGTGCCGATCTGCACCACCTCGCCCGCGCGCATCACGCAGATCCGGTCGGCCAGCATCATCGCCTCTTCCAGATCATGCGTCACATGCACGAAACTGGTGCCCAGATTGCGGTGCAGATTCTTCAATTCCGCCTGCAAGGATTTCTTTAGTTTTGCATCCAGCGCAGACATCGGCTCGTCCAAGAGCAACACCGGCGGGTTCGACACCAGCGCCCGCGCCAGCGCCACGCGCTGTTGCTCGCCCCCCGACAACTCATGCGGATAGCGGCGAAGATAGCTGTTCTTCAGGTGCATCATCTGGATCATCGCGGCAACCGCCACCGTTATCTCAGCCTTTGGCCTACCGGCCAGCATTAGGGGAAAGCCGATATTCTCCGCCACCGTTTTATGCGGAAAAAGCGCCAGCTTTTGAAACACCATCCGCGTTGGGCGTTCGGATGCCGGAACCTGCCCCATATCGCGGCCCGCAATCGTCAGACTGCCGCCGCTCATCGCCTCAAACCCCGCGAGTATCTTCAAAAGAGAGGTCTTGCCGCAGCCCGAAGGCCCCACCAGCGCCAGAAACTCTCCCTCTGCCACATCCAGCGACACCGATTTCAACGCGTGAAAACCGCCGTAATACTTCTGGATGCCGCGCGCTTCGATGATCTTGGACACTGAAAATCCCTTATTCCTTAGATTGCGGACCGGCCGGGGGCCGATCCGCAGATCTTCGTCGGCCCTAAGGGCCTAGTTCGCCGCAGCCAACTCTTGCTGCCAGATCTCCAGCATCTGATCAATGTTGGGGGCGACATTGTGGAACTGCGATTTGTCCCACGCCTCCCACATGTAATCCATCTGCAAGACATCCTTCTGCTCATCGGTAAACAGCGCCTCAGCCTTTTGCGATGGCACCAGATTGCAGGTGGCCTCTGTCCATGCCAATTCCACCGCCACCTCGGGCGAGACCAGATGACGCAACAACGCCTTGGCCTTGGCCGCATCGCTCGGATCCTTGACGATGCCGGTCGCCTCCATCCAGATGATACCCTGGTTCAGGCCGTTCTTTGGCTCTGGCACGATCGACTGGATATGCTTCATCCCATCCTTGCGCAGCGCCGAGGTGCAATAGGTGCCGCCGCCGATCAGCGTGCGGAACGACCCGTCCATCAGCCCCTTTTGTGCCACCGACAGATCGGCGACTACCGCGCGGGTGTTCTTGAAGAGCGCGCGCAAGACAAGCCGGATCTCGTTCAGCGCGGCATCATCCAACTCTTCATAGGGGTTGATCCCTGCATGCAGGGCCATCGGCATAATCGGCCAATCGCCCCAGTCCAGCACACAGATCTTATCCTTGTAGGCCGGATCGAAACAGGGGTCATAGCTGGACCACTTTTCCAGACTGTCATATTCGGTGTTCACCGTTGGCCCCACCCAGCCCCAGCGCGTCGGCAGGCCCGTGACTTTGCCGTCAAATTCCAAGGGCGCAAAGGGTGCGCGGAACTGCTCATAAAACCCTTCGTAGACATCGGCGAACTCCGCCGGATCAATGAACTCGGCAATTTCTGCCGGCCCCATCCGCTGAATCCATGGGCTGTCCGACGATACCACATCGAAATCCTGCCACGCCCCTGCCGCCAGCTTGGCAAACCCGCCGGGGCTGTCGGTGATCAGGTCGATCGAGACTTCAACATCATTCGCGGCTTCAAAGGGCTGGATGATCGTATCCTTGTCATACCCTTCCCAGCACATGTAATTCATCGCCGTCGCGGCCCGTGCGCGGCTGGGTGCCAGACCCGCCATCCCGGCCAGGCCAACCGCCCCCATCCCTTTCAGCATAGCGCGCCGGTTCGGGCCAAACGTGTTACTCATCGGTCGTTTTTGCATGATTTTCCCCTGTTGGTTGTTGGTTCAGACAGTTTCCAGATAACGCTGCACTTCCCAGGCGCTGACATGACGCCGCCAGGCCGCATCCTCGGCTCGCCGTGCCGCCACAAAAGTATCGACAAACGCCGCACCAAAAATCTCACGCGCGACGGCACTGGCCTCTAGCCGGTCTGCCGCCTGCGCCAGATCGCGCGGGAACGCAGCGCCCGCAGGCGCAGGCGTCTGATAGCAGTCATCCAGCCTTGCCGCCCCCGGTTCCACCCGGTTCTCAATGCCCCAAAGCCCCGCGCCCAAGCACATCGCAAGCGCCGCATAGGGGTTGGTATCGGCCGACGGCACCCGGAATTCGACCCGCGCCGCTGATGGGCTGTCATTCATCACCCGCACCGCCACGGTGCGGTTCTGGATGCCCCAGCTGGCATAAGTCGGTGCCCACATCCCCGGCACCATCCGGCGGTAAGCATTCACCGTCTGGCTGCACAGCGCCAGCATCTCAGGCATCAGATGCAGCAAACCGCCCACAAACCACCGTTCCTCCTGCGACATTGAATCGGGATCAGCCGGATCATGGAACACAGGCGCGCCATCCGACAGATTGCGCAACGACACATGCAGATGCCCCGACTGGCCCGGAAGTGTCTCTTTCAGCTTTGACATGAAGCACGCGGTCAGACCCTGCCGCCGGAAATAGGCCTTGGCAAAGGTCTTGAACAAAACCGCATCATCCGCCGCCCGAACCCCTTCGGCATGAACAAGCGGCACTTCCAGACAGCCCGGCCCCAGTTCGGTGTGAATAGCATCACAGCCGATCCCCAGCCTCGTCATCACCGCTTCCAAACCGCTCAGCAGGTCATGATGTTCGGCCAATGTCCCCACCGAATAGGTCCGGTTGCCAAGGGCGAAATGCGCAGGGTCCGCAAAGCCGCCCTGTCGCAGGGACTCGGCCGTTTCATCCAGAATGTTGAACTCAAACTCAAAGGCGGAATGGACCGAAAAGCCCATGCCCCGTGCTTTCTCTAGCTGTGCCAAAAGCTGGTTGCGCGCTGACACCGCGCCAAAGGGGGCGCTGAAATCGGCGATGCAAACGGCCTCCTGCCCCTCAAACGGCCAGTCCCGCGCCGTATCGGCAAAGATCACCGCGGGCCGGTCGATATAGACGCCAGAGCCATAGGTGGCCTCGCCCGTGTCCCAAGCATAAAGCACATCGCAGAATTGATATCCGGCGCGGGCCATCTTGGCCGCCTTGGCCGCAGGCACCCGCTTGACTCGCAAGGCCCCATCCGGATCGGGCACCCCGATATGCACATGGCTGACGCCAGCCTTTTGCATAAAGGCCGCCAGATCGTCTGTCATCGCGGACGTATCGCTGGTCATCGTTGAACCCTGTCCTCCACGTTTCCTGGTCGCAGTATGAAAGATCGATTTCATTGTGAGAATATCCCCAAGGGGGTAGACAGACCGAAGGCTGTCGAAAGGGCATGATGTCGATCTGGAATGAAAAGCTGGGCCTTGCCATCCGTCTGATCGGCCAAATCGGGCTGCCGCGCGCACTGGAAGAGGCCTTGGGCGCCGTGCTGCCGTTTCGCATCTGCATGGTGTTTTCCTATGACGGCAACCGCAAACCGCAAGCGCTGCATCACAATATGCCCGCCGATGTCGCGGCCATCGTGGTCGGCGATTATATCGCCGGCCCCTACCTGCTCGACCCGTTTTACACCCAACTTCGCGCCAGCCCGCGCGACGGGGTGTTTCATTTGCGTGACCTCGCCCCGGACAGCTTTTTCCGGTCTGAATATTTCCTGAAACATTACCGCCGCACCGGTATTCGCGACGAACTTGGCATCCCTTGCCAGATCGCCCCCGGCGTCACCATCATCCTCAGCGTCGCCCGCACGATGGAGGCCCCTGCCTTCACCCGCAGTGAACGCCGCCGATTGACCGAGATCGCCCCGATCATCAGCGCCCTGATCTTTGCCCATTGGGGCCAGACCCGCCCCGCCACCGACCCCGGCAGGGCCGAGACGCCGCAACTGGAAACCGTGCTGCGGGCGCTGGCGCAAGATCGGCTGACCGCCCGCGAGATCGAAGTGATCGGCATGGTCCTGAAGGGCTATTCCGCCGCAGCCATCGCAGAGGATCTGAGCATCTCTCACGGCACCGTCAAGGTTCATCGCAAGAACGCCTATCGCAAACTGCACATTTCCAGTCAGGCCGAACTGTTTTTGCAGTTTATAAATGTCGGAACGCAAATCTGATCCGTGCCGAATAACGGGAAACGCCAACCCAAATCAGCCGCTGACCGCCTCGGGTCAGGAGGTTTGAGACCTCATTTATTCGACAAGGGGCTGCAGGCCGGTTGCCTCTTCGACGCGGTTGGAAATACGGGCCTCTACCTCAATCTCTACCCTGAAATTGCCGATCAGGGATCCGGCAACAAAGGTGGTATTGGCGGGGGGAAAGGCGGCAAAGAACCGGCCATGCGCGCGAGAGGCGGGTTCGACATCCTCCATCCCTTGCAGATACATCCGGGTGCGCAAAATGCCGTCTGGTTTGCCGCCAAGCGCCCGGATCGCGCCTGCGATCTTGTCGAGGATATAGGTGGTTTGTGCGCCTGCATCGCCGACAGCAACGGTGTGATCCGGACCATGGGTGGCAGTGGTGCCTGACACCAAAATCCTGTCGCCATCGCGAATGGCGCGGCAATAGCCGGCAATCGGTTCCCATTTTGAACCGGTGAAAACGCGGGCGCGGTCTGGGGTTGTCGTATCGGGTGTGGCGGCATGGGCCAAGGGCATGGCATCCAGATGGTGGCTCAGATCGCCGGATGCGGTCAGGAAGGGCGGTTGGCGGTATTCATCGCCGCAATCGCCGGGAATGGCTTTGGTCTGCGCAAAGGCTGCATTCAGGGTTGCGTGATCTTCAGCGTCCAAGGCGAATTGGAACGGCCGCAGGTTGTCATCGCGGTGCACATTGCCGCCCAACCGCGCCCCGACGATAGTGGCTGCGACATGGGCATGCTCCAGCACCCACCGCGTCGCGACGTTGGAGATCGAGACCTTGTGCTTCTGCGCAACCAGATCGGCGGCGCGCAAAATACCCTGAAAACCGGCCCACCCGCCCGAGGCCTGAATGAAACGCAAATATTTCGACCCGCTCCAATCCGGCATCTCGCTGGGTTCCGCTTTGCCCAGCCAGCGTTCCGATAGAAAGCCACCGCCCAGCGTGCCATAGGCCAAAAGCTTCATCTTATGCTTGGCACAGACCTGCGCCAAAGGCCCTGCGGCGCGGCGGTCGATCAGCGAAAAGGGCACTTGGTTGGTGATCAGCGGAATGCCTTCGGCGCGCGCCAAATGCAGGTGGGCCGCGTCAAAATTGGTGACGCCTATCTCGCCGATCAGCCCTTCGGCCCGCAGACTATTCAGTTCATGCAACGCGTCCAGCCATGCCGGATGCTCAAAACTCCACCAATGGAATTGCAGCAGATCCACCCGCTCTACCCCCAGACGGGTCAACCGGTCCTGCACGCCCGCGCCCACGATATCCGCGGTCATAGCACCGGGTGTGGGGCACCATTTGGTAAAGGCCCGAGGGCGGGGAGTGCTGTGCCAGGTGCGCAACATCTCCCCCGTGATCAACTCTGAACTGCCATAATGATCGGCCATATCAAAGGTATCGAAACCGGCCTTGGCATAGCCTGCCAAATCGTTCGCAGCTTCGATCCGGTCAAGTTCCACCCCGCCCCTTTCCTGATCCGCAACTTGCCAAAGCCCCGTGACAACCCGCGAGATTTCAAAGCCGGGGGCAAGGGTCATACGGTCAGGGTTCATTCGGCAGGCTCCTTTTTGCGCAGGCGATTACGGGAACGGCCTTCGGGCAAAATGCCTTGTGGCCGCCACAGCAGGATAAGAGAAAGCATGACGCCGATGATGACGATCTGCAGCGAGGCCGCGCGCGCCTGTTGATCGGCAGGGAACAGTTCCGCAATCGCGGCCCCCGAAAGCGCCCAGATCGCCCAGACCAGCACGGCCCCCAGAATGGCGCCCCGGTTGTTGCCGGACCCCCCGACAATCAACATGGCCCAGACCTGAAACGTCATCATCGGCAGGAAATTTCCGGGGGCCACAAACCCGATGAAATGGGCTTGCACCGCGCCCGCTAGCCCCATGATCGCGCCACCAAGCGCAAAGGCTTGCAAGCGGATGCGGGTCGGGTTTTTGCCAAGCGCGCGGGCGGCGACGTCATCTTCGCGCACCGCCCGCAGGGTGCGGCCCCAAGGGCTGCGCAACAGATGCTCTAGCAGCAGATAGACCGCAAGAACCACCGCCGCCGTCACCGCAAGATTGGACAGGTTGAACGCGAAAGGTTGCGATTGAAGGCCTGCAAAGGGGCGGGGGATAAAGGCGAGACCAAAGGCCCCGCCCGTCACAGCCTCCCAGTTCTGAAAGACCAGTTGCAGCGTGACGGCCACGCCAAACGTGGTGATCGCCAGATAGTCCGACCGCATCCGCAGCGTCAACACACCCACCGCAAATGACACCACCCCGGCGACCAGCATCGCCGCCGCCCAGCCAACAAGAATGGGCAAGCCAAAGCCGCCGATCCGCGCGTCGACATCAGGCGTGGTCAGCACGGCAGATGTATAGGCCCCAAGCCCCACAAACCCCGCCACGCCAACATTGAACAGACCGGTTTGCCCCCATTGCACATTCAGACCAAGGCAGATCACCGCATAGGTCAGCGCGATGGTCAGGAAAAAGGCGGCATAAGCCAAAAGCTCCATCACGCGGCCCCCCGTCCGAAAATGCCTTGCGGGCGCAGCAATAGCACCAGCACAAGGATGATGAAGGACACCGCCGCGCGCCATTCTGCGCCGATGATCTGCACTGCAAAGGCCTCTGACAGCCCGATGATCAAGCCGCCCAGCATGGCGCCGGGAATAGAGCCGATGCCGCCAAGGATGGCCGCCGCAAACAAGGGCAGCAGCAAATCGAACCCCATATAGGGCCGGATCTGCACCAAAAGCCCGGCCATTACACCGGCAACGCAAGCAAGCGCCGCGCCGATGATCCATGTCATGCGGATCACCCGCGCGGTATCAATCCCGTAAACGCCTGCAAGAGCGGGGTTTTCGGCCACGGCCCGCATCGCGCGCCCCGTGGCGCTGCGCGTCACGATCAGATGCAGCGCGACCACCAGAACGGCCGTTACCCCGATCACCAACAGCTGATCCGGGGTGGCCCGCATGCCAAAGCCGATAGGCTGGGCGATTTGCAGTGCCTTGGTGAAATATTCGGGCCGCGCGGTATAGATGAACTCCAACAGCGACCGCAGCGCCATGGAGGCGCCGAAACTTGCCATCACGATGATGATGGTTTCCGCCCCCCGCGCCCTTAGCCTTCCAAACAACACCCGATCCAGCACCAGCGCCAGCACAACCGTCATCACCATGCCGCCCAGCATTGCCAAGGGCAGGCCAAGGCCAAAGCTGAAAGGGGCCAGCGGCGCGCCAAACGCGGCCGCCAACCCGCCCAGAAATCCGGTCAGGGACAGGGTGAAATACGCCCCCCAAGCCAGATAGTCACCATGGGTAAAATTGGCGAACCGCAGGATGGAATAGGCCAACGTCAACCCAATCGCGCCCAGACCGATTGTGGAACCTGCAATCAATCCTTCGACAATCGCTTGGGGATTCATAGGCTGGCCCCTTTGCGCTGGCCAAGAAACAACTGCCCGAGAAAGGCGCCGTCCTGTAGCCCCTCCGTCGGGCCGTCATGCGCCATCTGCCCATCCACCAGCACCAAAGCGCGTTTTGTGATCGCCAAGGCCGCGCGCACATTCTGCTCCACCAGGATCAACGTCACCCCCTGCGCCGAGATCTGCGCCAATGTATCGAAGACCTGCCCGACCAGTTTCGGCGACAGCCCGGCAGAGGGCTCATCCAGCATCAACACCTCTGGTTCCGTCAACAACGCCCGGGCCGCGGCCAGCATCTGGCGCTGGCCGCCTGACAGGGCTCCGGCCAGCTCTTTGGGCCTTTTGCCAAGGTCGGGAAAGGCCGTGAACATCGCGTCAATACGCGCGGCCCGGGCCGCTTTCGGCAACAGCTCTGCCGCGATCTGCAGGTTCTCGCGAATGCTCAGGCTGGCAAAGATGTTTTCCGTTTGCGGCACAAAGCCCAGGCCCTGCCGCACCAACAGATGACTGGACAGGCCCGTGACATCCCGGCCGTCCAGCGTCACACGCCCGTCCTGCACCGGGACTTGCCCGGCCAACGCCTTGATCAACGTGGATTTTCCCGCCCCGTTCGGGCCCAGAATACAAATGGTCTCCCCCCGCGCCACGACGAAACTGACGCCCTTTACAATGGACAATCCGGGATCATACCCCGCCCACAGGTCTTGCACGCGCAGCGAGGTCATCCCGGCGCCCCTTCCAGATAGACATCAATCACATCAGTGCGCGCAGAGACCTCGGCCGGAGAGCCTTCGGCCAGTTTGGCCCCGGCAGCCATCACGATGACATGCGGGCAAAGCCGGGCAATCATTTCCATATTATGCTCGATCAACAACACGGCAACTCCTTGCGCGTTGATCGCCTGAATCCGGTCGATCACCAGATCCAGCAAGGCAGGGTTCACCCCTGCGGCAGGCTCATCCAGTAAAATGATACGCGGCTTTGCCATCATCACGCGACCCAGTTCCAGCAATTTGCGCTGCCCCCCCGACAGCACAGCGGCGGGCTGGTCGGCAAGGTGGTCCAGCGACAGAAAGTTCAAAATCTCGCGGGCGCGATTGGTGTTTTCCGTCTCGACCGCGCGGACGCGGTGGGGGGACAGAAGGGCTGTCAGAACGGCCTCGCCCGGTTGGTTCTGCGCGGCGGTCAGGATATTTTCCAGCAGGGTCATGCGCGGAAACGGACGCGGAATTTGAAAGGTGCGCCCCAAGCCTGCGCGCAAACGCGCCTCTGCCGGCGCATGGCTCAGGTCCGTGCCGGCAAGGGTGATGCGGCCCGCAGTTAGTGCCAGTGATCCCGAAAGCAGGTTGAACAAGGTGGATTTTCCGGCCCCGTTCGGCCCGATCACCCCCAAAATCTGCCCCGCGTTCAACGTCAAAGACATGTCCCGCACAACCTGCAAGCGGCCAAAATTCTTGCAAAGACCTTGCGCTGAAAGCAGGGGAGGGAGCGATGTCATTGATGCGCCTGCAAAGTTGATCAATTATCATTCATCATTTACGTCACCACGCTTTAACCCTAAAGTAAAGGATGAATCACCCCGGGGGGCGGCCATGCAAAGCAGCGGAATATGGGCGGAAAGCGGCCTTGATCAGCTGGCCCCGATCGGGCGCGAAACCGTGCAGGACCGGATCTACAGGCAACTCCGCATCGGTCTGATCTGCGGTGGCTTTGATGCGGGAGAGATTTTTTTGGCGGGCGACGTTGCGGCGCGGATGTCGGTGTCATCCATGCCAGTGCGCGAAGCCCTTGCCCGTCTGGTCAGTGAACGCGCGCTGGAGGCGATGCAAAACCGGCGGGTGCGGGTGCCCTTGCTGACGCTGGGCCGCGCGCGCGATATCGCAGCGGCGCGCAGCCTGATCGAATGCGATCTTGCACAGCGCGCGATGCCGCAGCTTGGGCCCGACAATCTGGCCATGCTGGAGGATCTGACCCGCACCTATGAGGCGGCAACGGACCCGCGCGATGTGGCGCATCTGAACCACGCCTTCCATTTCGCGATCTATGAAAAAGCGGGTTCTTCGGTGCTGTTGCCTATTGTCGAAAGCCTGTGGATGCAGGCCGGGCCCTATGTGCGGGCTGCGGCGCGGCTGCACAGCCCACTGACGGATCCTTCGGCAACGATGCACCACCACGGGATTTTGCACGCAATCCGATCGGGTGACGCGGCGGGGGTTGTGCGCGAACTCAACGCCGATATCCAGCGCGCCTTTGCCATTTTGGAACGTGCCGCGCCAGAGTTCTGGCTAGAACAGGTGGAGGCCGCATGAGCGACAATTTCGATCTTTGGGATTTGCGGGTGGAAGTGGTGGCGCCCGATGGGGCCAAACTGTGGTGCAACGCCCGCGTCGGCGACTATTTCGAGCTGCGCGGAGAGATGATGTTCTTGCCCGCGGGGCAGGGGATTTCGATCTATTCGCTGGCCTCTGTTCTGCCATTGCTGGCGGCAAAGCAACGCATGACGCATCCGAACGACTGGATGAGCACGGATGCCGAAATCGCCTGTCCCGACCCCAACTGCCCGTCCCGTCTGCGCATCACCCGCATCGGCAAACGCAGCTTTAACCACGCCGACACCACTGCGGTCTCTTTGGAAAGTGCCCCTGATGCAAACCGCTGATCTTGCCCCCGATCACCGCATTTCCCGTGTGATCAAAGGAGGGTGGCAGCTTGCCGGGGGGCATGGCGCCATTGACCAAGCCCAGAGCATTGCGGATATGGCGACCTTTGCCGAGGCTGGAATTACCACCTTTGACTGCGCCGATATCTATACCGGGGTGGAGGCGCAGATCGGGGCCTTTCGCCAGTCCTACCTGCACAGCCACGGCGCTGACGCGCTGAACGCGATCAAGGTTCATACCAAATTCGTGCCGGATCTTGGCAAACTCGCCACCATCACGCGGGCAGATGTGGCAGCAGCGATTGACCGCTCACTATCCCGTTTGGGGATGGAGCGATTGAACCTCGTGCAATTTCATTGGTGGGACTATGAGGTGGATCGTCAGGTCGAGGTGGCGACCTGGCTGGCCGACCTGCGCCAAGCGGGCAAGATCACCAATATCGGCGGCACCAATTTTGATACGCGGCAAACCCGGCGGATCCTTGAAGCGGGGGTGCCTTTGGTCTCCATGCAGGTGCAATATTCGTTGCTGGATGACCGTCCCAGCCGGGATATGACGGCCTTGTCGCGGGCGCACGGCTTTCAGTTGCTTTGCTATGGCTCGGTTGCGGGGGGCTTGTTTTCGGAACGCTGGCTTGGCGCGGCAGAACCGGGCGAGCCTTGGGAAAACCGCTCCCTCACCAAATACAAGCTGATCGTGGATGAATTCGGCGGCTGGGCGCTGTTTCAAGATCTGCTGCAAACCCTGTCCGATATTGCCCAACGCCATGACAGCGATATCGCAAGCATTGCCAGCCGCGCGGTTCTGGCGCGCGATCAGGTCGCGGCTGTGATTGTCGGCGCGCGCAACCGTGCGCATCTGGCGCGCAATCTTGCCATCCCCGGCCTGCACCTGTCGCCACAGGATGTCGCGCAGATCAACGGTGTGTTGGCCCGGTCAAACCCTGTGCCGGGCGATGTCTATGCCCTGGAGCGGGACCGCAGCGGCAGACATGGCTCTGTGATGAAATACAATCTGAACAAAGAGGGGCACTAAGTGGACATCCTGACCGCCGCCCGCGCCGAAGTCATCAACCGCCACACATTCTTTGTGGGATGGTTCACCGGGAAGCTGCTTGACAGCGCAATGGAGTCCTCCGTCCACGCCTTTGCCCCCGATATGCTGATGGTCAGCCCGGATGGCAGCCTGGCGACGGCGGATCAGGTTATCGCCATGCTGCGCAAGGCGCGCGGCAAGCGCGGGCAGGATTTTGCGATTCAGATAGAGGTGCAATCCGCCCGTTTGTTGGGCAATCTTGCCCTGATCGTTTATGATGAGCATCAAATGATTGATGGCGCAAAAACCGCGCGCCGATCCTCGGCGCTGTTTTCCGCTGATCCCACAGCCCCCGAAGGTGTGGTGTGGCGGCACCTGCAAGAGACGTGGCTATCCAACACATAACAAAACACCAACAAGGAGAGAGAAAATGACATTGTTCAAAACACCCACCCTCGCGGCGGCCCTTCTTTGTGCGACGACATTAGGGGCGCAAGCCTGTGATGTAACCATCGGATTGGTGATGGAATTGACTGGCCCCGCCGGTGCTTATGGTCAGGCTGGCGCGAAATCGGTGGAAATGGCGTTTCGCGATATCAACGAGGCGGGCGGCGTGCTGGGCTGCCAATTGGTGACCGACACGCGTGACAGCCAAAGCCAAGGCAACGTCGCCGTGGATCAGGCAACCCAATTGGTGAACATCAAACAGGTTCCAGTGATCATCGGGGGCATCATTTCTTCGGTCTCGATCCCCATCCTGACATCGGTGACAGCACCAGCCAAAGTGGTGCAGGTGTCACCCGCATCCTCCTCGCCAACACTGACGCAACTGGCACGGGATGGCAAAACCGATGGCTATTTCTTCCGCACCATCACCTCGGATGCGCTGCAAGGCATTGCGGCGGCAAAATATGCGATGGATTCCGGTCTGACCAATATGGCTCTGGTCCATGTGAACAACGACTTTGGCCTGAACTTGGCGCGCGAATTCACTGCCGCCTATACCGCGATGGGGGGCGTTATCACCTCGACCACGCCCTATAACGAAAACCAGCCGAACTATGGCGCCGAGGTTACGTCGGCAATGGCTGGAAACCCCGAGGCGCTGTATCTGATTTCCTATCCCGTTGATGGCGCGACCATCGCGCGGGCGTGGATTTCCCAAGGCGGGCCGCAGAAATTCCTGCTCAATGACGGGATGAACTCCACCGATTTCATCACGGCGGTTGGGGCGGAATATCTGGAGGGCGCTTTTGGCACCTCATCGGGCACAACTGAAACCGCCTCTACCAAGTATTTCTATGACAATTACGCCGCGATGTCGGATGGGATCGAGCCTTCGGCACCGGCGGCGGATCGATCTTATGATGCAGGCGCAATTGTCGGCCTTGCCGTGGCAAAGGCGGGCAAAGCCGAGGCCACGGCCATTCGCGATGCCATTCGCGGCGTTGTCGATCCGGCCGGAGAGGTGATTTATGCCGGACCGGAAGAGTTCAAGAAGGCGCTGGCGCTGATCGCTGAGGGCAAGGCGATCAACTATCAAGGCGTGATCGGCAGCGTCGCCTTTGACGAAAATGGCGATATCTCCGGCCCCTTCCGCCTATGGCAGATCAAGGGCGGTGAGGTCGTGACCACTGGCGAAATGACCGTCGAAGACGTGGCCGCCGCCAAAGCCGCGATGAAGTAACCAAGACCTGAAAAAGTGGGCGCGCAGGCAATATCCTGCGCGCCTTTTGTTTTCCGGGCTTGGGTGTTCAGTCCCGGCCTCTGGTGGGTCTGAGCAGCACTGTCACTTAATTGGCTTAGGGTTGCGCTTCGCTTTGGCCAATCCCAGACTAGGGCCGCTATAAATGATCGCGCATCTGATTGCCGCCTCCAGCCAGCGTCTACCCAAAGAGAATGGCCTGCAGTTCAGCATGCCTCTGTTGCTCAGATGGGGGACAGGCAAGGTTTCCCTATCCCCGGACGGACCTATCCCACGACCATTTTGACGGGACAGCCAAGCGCGCTGTCGCCCAAGTCTGCCTGTGGGCTGTGCCGCCCACACTATGTCCGGATAAAACGCCATCATCAGCTAACCCTAGGGTCAGGACTCGTTCTCGTTTCATAGCCAGAACATCACTGTGGCTGCGAGGGCGACTGCCGAAAGGAACACCTTTGGGCATCTGTCGTAGCGGGTCGCAACTCTGCGCCAGTCCTTCAAACG
>Ga0209491_10000384_pt1 | contig 87340 bp, 58 predicted proteins | sample BON02_FD_187213 | JGI IMG/M metagenome (GOLD analysis project Ga0209491, IMG submission 187213) | Freshwater microbial communities from Lake Bonney liftoff mats and glacier meltwater in Antarctica - BON-02 (SPAdes) (version 2) | ecosystem: Environmental > Aquatic > Freshwater > Ice > Glacier...
AATGAAGTCACCACGAAACAAAACCGTGGGACGACGCCAAGGCGGGAGTGAAAGCCCGACCGAAGCCGGGTTCAACCGCCGGATGCGGAAGACCGCACGTCCGGTGGTGTGGGAGCCCTGACGAGCGCAATCCCGTCAGGGCCACCCGATCGGTTAGAGTTCATCCGTCAGGCTGTTCCCTGCCGCATCCGGACCATCTGAAACTTGAACTCCATCTACACTGTTCAACCCAGTCGGCCGACCAACTCCTTCGTCAGGGCGCGGAACGCCTCGGCGCCGGAAGCCCCGCGGTCGTGCAGTTCGATGGGCTTGGCCTCCATCGGCGCCTCGGCCAGTTCGATGTTTTCAGGAATGACCGTGTCAAAAAAATGCAGCCGCTTGAAGCCCGGCTCCGTGCGCAATCGTTCCATTGTCTCCGCTTGATAACGCACCCAGCCCCGCACCCGGGTGAAAACCACGCCCAGACAGCTGATCTTGAATTCCAGTTCGCGTTTCAGATATCGCAACCGGTCGTTCAATAAGTCCAGGCCAAGCGTCGACAGATAATTCGGTTGCATTGGGACGAGATAGGAATCGCTGGCGTAAAGGGCGTTCTGCGCCGAGGACATCAGATTCGGCGGGCAGTCGCACAGGATCACGTCGTACTGATCGAGGACCTTGGCGATCTTGCGTGAGAAGATCCGCTCGCGGCCCGGGCGCGCAGCCAGGTCGAGATCGATGAACGTCAATGCCAGATGCGAGGGGATCAGATCCAGTCCCGGCACCTCCGGCACCACGTCGTGGACGATGCAATCGGGGAGCTTGGTCAGCTCGGCGTGCTTTTTGTCCCCTCGGCTTCAAGCACATCGGCCATGGAACCGTGTTGGGTCACCCACTTTCCCCAGACCGGCTCTGTCATCAACGAGAGCGAGGCGTTGAGCTGCGGATCGAAATCCACCAAGAGCACGCGTTTGCCGTGATCACGGGCGAGATACGTGGCGGTTTTGAGGAACAGATCGCGGGCGGCCAATTGATCGCCGCTGGTGCATTGAATGCTGAAGACGGTCGAACTTATTCGACCCGGCACGTATTAAACTCCAACGGAGTTGCATCGTTCAGCCCGGCGTTGGGGGGACGTTGATTGATAAGAATGTATGAAACATTTTCGAGTAGATGATGCAGAACGTCCGTCAGAGTCTTTGTTCCGGGATCCTCTTCGCGATCAAAGCGACTCAATTGGGCTGCAGCGCTGGTGAACACCGGGTCAGTGACAAGACTTGTGTTCGCGTACACCATCTGTGAAACACTCCCTTTCACCATGAACCCATCCCGATCAATATTGACGACCAAGATTCTAAGATTGTCGCTCGGTGTCGCGATAGGCGCTTTCTCGCTTACCTGCGCGCCGCGAAGCATCTTGATGGCAGCGGAAGTCGCAGCTCCAGAATTTTCTGTGAAACTGGAGACTGCGATGAAACACGACGACGGCGAGTTTCTTTGGTTTCATCCGCGCGCGGCGGCCATTCCTTCGACTGACCCTGCGGGCCCGGCGATCGTGATGACGATTCAAAAGCACCTGAAGATTTCGGATTATTACTCGGGGCTCCACGTGATGCGACGTGCGCATCCCAATGCACCGTGGAACGGGCCGTCGCTTCCTCCGGAACTCGATTGGCAACGACAACCCAACGGTGTCACCATCAGCGTCGCCGATGTCACCCCCGGCTGGCACGCGCCGACGGGTAAGCTGATCGCCATCGGGTGTCAGGTTCGTTACGACCCGAAGGGCGAGCAACTTGACGACGTCACGCGCGCGCACCAGACCGTCTATGCCGTGTTTGATCCAAACACCGAAGCGTGGTCACGCTGGCGGGTGGTTGAGCTGCCGCCGGATGAACAGTTCAACTTTGCCCGGAACGCCTGCTCCCAATGGCTCGTCCCACCCGATGGCCGACTGCTGGTGCCGCTCTACATCGGGCGAAACTCCAGCGAGCCGTTCAGCACGACGGTCGCCGAATGCCGCTTTGACGGCGCGACGCTGAGTTACGTGAAACATGGCGACGTGCTAAAACTGAATCTTGCGCGCGGGCTGTACGAACCCTCATTGATCGCCTTTCGCGGTCGTTATTTTCTGACGCTCCGCAACGACGACCGGGGCTATGTGAGCGTGAGCGACGACGGCCTGCAATTCGACGAACCGAAGCCCTGGTTGTTCGACGATGGCGCGGAGCTGGGCAGCTACAACACCCAACAACACTGGCTCGCGCACAGTGACGGACTGTTTCTCGTCTACACCCGTCGCGGCGCGGACAACGACCACATCATGCGCCATCGGGCTCCGCTTTTTATGGCGCAGGTGGACGCGACTAATTTGCGGGTGATCCGTAGCACAGAAAAGATCGTCGTCCCGGAGCGTGGAGCGCAACTCGGGAACTTCGGTGCCGCGGCAATCAGCGAATCCGAATCCTGGATCACGGTTTCGGAAGGCCTGTTCGCGGACGATTCACGAAAGCGCGGTGCCGACGGAGCAACCTTCATTGCGCGCGTGATCTGGTCCCGCCCCAACAAACTCGTCAGCCCATCGCGTTAAGGAACCGCTAATTTCACAGGCAAGAGCTTCCGAAGATTAGCGCGAATGAGCGGCAATTAGCGGTTTCTCCTTCTTGCGTGGATTTAATCAGCGGTTCCCTGAGAACCTGTTCGGATTCGCACCGGTAGAATATTTATCGTGGTGAACGTTTCCGCTCACTCGTTGAATTCAAATTGGAGCAGGCGGCGTTGCGCGAGCTAACGTGCAGTCCCAATCGTGCGGACAAACTGAATGAGGTCGGCCAGGTCTTGCGGCGTCAGTCCGGCTTCCAAACCTTCGGGCATCAGGGAGATATTGGCGCTCCGCAGTGACTTGATGTTCGTCAGCAGCACCACCCGCGAATCGCCGGCCGCCGTCTTGATCGTGAGGCTGTTGGCCGTCTCGGCGGTGATCAGACCGTAGAGCTCCGAGCCGTCGGTCAGTTCACATTGATAGGCGTGATACCCCGGCTGCACATCGGCGCTGGGATCGAGGATGTTGGCCAGCAATTTCTCCGGCGGATGGTTTGCCACGGACTTCAAGTCCGGCCCCATCTCGCCGCCGGTCTCTCCATCCTTGTGACAGGCAAGGCAAGCTCGGGTGAACACCGCGCGGCCGCGGCCGGCATCACCCGTCAGTTGGAGTGCGGATTGAAACTGCTCGATCACCTTGGCGCGGCTCCCGGTCGAGGTGAATTCCGCGGCGGCCATTTCCCGCACCCGCTTGGAACTGTGCTTGAGCAGCCGGGCACGTTGAGTGACGTCGAGCGCGATGGTATCGTCGGCGCCGAGGCGCTCGAGCAATGCGAACGCCCAGGGCTCGCGTGCCAACAGGGCATCGAGTGCCGTGGCGCGGGTCAGCGGAGAAAAGGAGATCCACGCCAGGAGCAAACTCTGCGGAACGGAGTCGTCACCGGTGGCGGCCAGGGCTTTGACGGCCGCCCGCTGCAAACCGCCGGCAATGTTTGGCGTCAGCATTCCCTTCAATGCTTTCAGCGCATCCGCACGGCGGGCCTCATTCCGCCCAATGAGACCCGCCGCTGCCGCGCGATCTGGCTCCGTTAGCGTTTCGTCAATCAGTGCCCGGTGGGCCGCGACAAAGACCGAGTCCTCGCCGGCTCCCGCAGACTCCGTCAGCAATGCGGCCAGAGCATCGTCGCCATTGGCGAGGGTGGCGAGCGATGTGCCACGACTTGAAAGCGTGTCGAGGAAGCGCGTCGCCGCAGAAAATTGGGCTTCTGCATAACCACGCCGATCGGGAGTCAGCGCCGGAGCGAGCAATTCGGCGAGCGCCGCACGGTCGTTGAGACCCAGAGCGATGTACGCGAGTGGTTCCCCCAAAGCGTTCATGGCGCGGGCGTCCGGGGTTGACGCCGCCACCAGTGCGCGAACGTGTGGCACAGCGGAGCTTAGGATGGCGGCGAGCGTAAAGGGTTCCTCGAATCGGGCAACTGCGAGACGTCCGAGTGCTTCTCCGGCGACCGCGTTGGTCCACTCGCCGAGCGAGAACGCGAGTTGGAGCCGCACCTTGGCATCCGGATCGTCCACCAGTTTGACCGCCATCGCGATGACCTCCGTCGTGCCGCGTGTCTCAGCCAGCCGCAACGCGTTCTCGCGCACGCCGGGATGCGGATCTTTCAGTGCGCGGGCGACCATCGCCGGTTGCAGGAAACCCGCCGTGTCCAACGCACAGAGCGCCTGGAGTCGTGCAACGGGATTTGCGCTGTTGATGGCCAGCTGTTCGAGTGGATCCACCGCCGCTGGATCGGCACGCCAGGTGAGCAGCATCTGTGCGCGGTCGCGCTGCCACGCGTTGGGCGAATCGAGTGCGGCGACGAGTTCCCGGGTGTTGAGTTGATCGAGCCGGACCGGTTTCCGGGGCGCCTGGTTCTCGGGCAGCACGCGATAGATTCGGCCTCGGTCATCGCCGAGCCGGTAACCGGGCAGCAATTCCGCGCGGCCATTCGCCGACAACCACTCCGGGTGTTCGATCATGTAACGGTACATGTCGACAACCCATAACGCGCCGTCGGGTCCGGTGCGGGTCATCACCGGCCGGCACCAGCGATCTTCACTCGCGAAGAAGTCACTCTGTTCTTCGCCGGGTGCACGGTGCGCGGCGTACGTGACGCCATCGTCGGTGATGACATTGCGTTGAACGAGATTATGAAACGGCTCGCAGGTGAAGGCGTGCATCTCCCCTGGCAGAAGGGGAAACAGCAGATCATCGCGATAGATCATGCCCGCACAGGCGGAGGTGAAATGGCCCGTGTTGTCGAATGTATGAAAGCGTTTCTCCGGCGCGCTGACGGGCCACACCTTCGGGTTTAACGGCACGACGACCTGGTAGGTGGGATCGGGAGCGGCAACGTAGGGATTCCGTTGCAGGTAACGGTCCGTCAGCACGTAGTGCCATAGTGGACGCGAGTTCTGCGTGCCGAACCAATGGCCCCAATCGTCACGGTTGCGCCCATACTGCGAGGGACCGCTTGCGGGTTCGAGTTCACCCGTGTCGGGCCGGAACCGGAAATCGCGCGAGCCGACCGAGAAATCACCGGCGCGCGTGTGCAGCCGGGTGTCGGCTCCGTATCCGCGGTAGTGCGCACCGGCAGCGCAATAAACCCAACCATCCAGTCCCCAGCGCAGGCCGTTGACGCGGAGTTGCTGGTTGCCCGTGCTGAGCCCGCTGATGAGCACTTCACGGGTGTCGGCCTGGCCGTCGCCGTTTGTGTCGCGCAGGTAGAGAATCTCCGGTGCGGCGGTGACGATGACGCCGTCACGCCAGGCCAGAATTCCAGTCGGAAAACTCAGGCCTTCGGCGAACAAGGTCTGGTGGTCGTAAGTGCCATTGTCGTCCGTGTCGTCGAGCACGCGCACGCGACCGCCAATCTGGCCTTTGCCGTCCATGCCCAACGGATAGTCCGCCATCTCGACGACCCACAGGCGTCCGTCCGCCGACCAGTCAATGGCCACCGGGTCGATGACGAGCGGTTCGCTGGCGACCAGTTCCGCGCGATAGCCCTCGCGCACATGAAGCTTCTTCAACGACTCAGCCGGCGAGAGCGGCGGTTCAATGTCAGGAGACGCCACCACGGCAACGGGCGAAGTCAGTCCCGACGCGCGGTAATGTGCGCTGATCTCGTCTGCGCCGAGAGCACGATCGTAAACTGCTACTTCGTCAAGTTTGCCCTCGAAGTTGAACATGCCGTCATTTCGGCCGCCGACAAAGAGAGTGTTCTCACCCGATGGAACGGTGTGTTGAAACGTTGCTGCAATTTCCGGCACTGCCCGACCGTCGAGATGCACACGGACCTGATCGCCTTTGCGCACGAGCACAACGTGGTGCCACGCGCTTAAAGCGAGCTGGGTGCGCCCGGCCAGGACGTCGTTGGCGTCGTTTCCATTGAACAGAATCAGCTTGCCGGTGACATCTGCGCGATAAGTCCCGCCGATGCCCAGATGTTCGCCTCGTGCAGCCGGATCGCCCTCGGGGCCTCGGGAAAAGACGTAACCGGTCACCGCCCGGGCGTCGGACGGCAGTCCGTTCCAGAGCCAGAGTTCGACCGAGTAATTATCTCCCAACGGCACGTTCGCCCGCAGGCGACCACCGGCAAAGTGAGCGCTTCGATTGATGCGCTCCCCGGAAAACGTGTTCGGAGTCGGCGGCGCGGGAGGTTGATGTCCGCGTCGGTCATCGGCACCGGGCAGGAATAGCGCGACGCCATCCTCGATCACCGCATCATGCCGGCCGGTCGCATCGTAAGCCGTAGGGATGATCTGCTCTTCGAGGCGCCAGTAGGCCTCCGGCTTCGCATCAATGACAGCCTGGGCGTAAGCACCATTTTCAGTGGACACATTTCGGCGCGATGTCCCCGCAACCTCTTCGAGCAATGCCAGCACGGTTTCGACAATACGAGGTTCAGCGCCCACCTCGAGTCCCGCCGTGCGCGCCGCCCAGGTGGTGTAACCGCCAAACTTGTGTTGCTCGGGCGGCGGGATGTAACCCTCGGCACCGTTGGCGAGTTCGATGTTGAACGTCGCCGCCAGCGGGCTCTGCTGTTTGATCTTCAATCCCGTGATGGCGAACACTTCGTTGGGCAGGGCGGCAATGCCCAGTTCACCAATCCGCAAGGCCTGCATCACCAACTCGGTGCGCGGTCGGTCGTGCAGATAGATCGACTCCAGCGCGTAAATCTCCGGCTGCGACCGCGGCAGCTTGTCCCCCAGTTTGGTCGCCATCTCGCGGGCCCAGTCGAGACGCGCCGCGTCGGGCAGGCGATAGCCCAGTTCAAGTTTGCGTTCGGCCATCTTCAACGGCGCGCTGTCGTGCCACTCGATTCGGTTCACCAGGCCGGTCACGCGTTCGGCGATCTCTTTCGCATACGCGTCGTAGCCAATCTGCCGGCGCGGGGCGCCGTAGTCCATCCACATCAGATCGCCGCTGGTGCCCTGTGACATGATGCCAACGAACGATTTATCCGCGCCCAGCATCGTGGCCACATACGCGGCGAAGCGGCCGTAGTAGTCCGACGAAAGCAGATCCGACTCGTAATAATGCATCGAGTAATTGGCGAGAAGCGCAAGCGGCTTGCCGTCGACGCTGTGCACGGCGAGCACGGAAAGCTCGGGATCCACCGGTCCGCTTGGGCCGATCGCATCGGGGCTTTCGTGGCCCGGATGCATGTGCGCGCGGACGGTGAGTTCTCCGAAGGGATCGGCAAACACCTTGTCCGGCCGACGAATCCACCGTCGGTTGAAAGTGTGCTCCCAGTCGTCCGCCTGCGCCCATCCCACCTGCGCCGGGGCCAGTCGTTCAACCGCTCCCACGATCGCCGCCGTGATGCGCGCGGGCAGAAACGCCGCGTAGCGTGGATCGACGCGGCTGCCGAGGCACCCCATGGCCGACGGAGCGGAATGCGTGTGCGTGGCCGACACGAGCATTCGGTCGGTGGGGATACCGGTGGCGTGGCTTGCGGCAAGTTTCGCGCGATCAATCAGGTCGCGGGGAATCATGCAGGTGTCCACCACACACAGCACGAGGCGCGTTGAACCGTCATCGAGCGCGAGTGCCTTGGCGAACAGCGGATCGACCACCTTTTCGGCCGATCGCTCGGTGAACATGGCGTTCACCCGCACTGGAAAATTCGTAGGCGAAATCTCCACGGCGAAGGCGCCCGCGCGAAAAGAGGGTGCCGCAGAAGCAGACGTGACGGCGCCGAGGCAGGCGACGAGCAACAGAGAATGGACGGGGCGCATGACGGCATTCAAGCGTCACGAGGAAGGCTCTGCAAGCCCGGGCAACAGAACAAATCATTGCAGCCGCAGGGCGGGGGGGTGCGTTAGTCCTGTACCCCTCTGTTGCAGCACCGGCCTGACCCCCCCATTCCTTCCACCCTTCGCCCACCGTCACCCACAAGGAATGCGCCAGAGGACTGGGCGCAAAACCTGGCGAATATCCGGCACTCCCCGATAAACGCGACCAACTGACGACGAACAATCGTCACCGCTTTCCTCTCATGTCATTCCAACCATGGCAGAGCACCGCCAATGCGGTAGAACCGCCAGTCCGTTCGCGCCGAGGGTTTCATCAAGGTAAATGGTTTCCGGCCCGGTTGCTGTGAGGCCAGATACCAGCTCCTTCCATTCGACATCGTTGATATCGTCTTTGTATTCGATCTGGTATGTCAGACCCGCCGTGCTTGAAAAAGAGAGTTTGGGGTCATCGCCGGTAAGAACGATGGCGGCATGGATTTCCGGGTCCGGATCAACGCTTGCGAGGGCCGCTTTGACCGCTTTGTAGGCATCTACTTTTCCGTAGCCCCAGGTGGTGTTCGGAACTTCACCGGTAAACTCGTCCGCCCGCGCCGTTTCAACAACAAGCGAGACCGTCTGTCCGGGCTCAATGGTACCCTGAGCGTGGTTGTCAGCTCCGCCTTCGTCGCCGGGACCGTTGAGAAACGCGACACCTTTGATTCCCGAGCCGACCGTGGCATCAATTTTCCGACTCAACTGACTGGTCCCGTCGGTGGGACCGCCGTTGCTGTCGATGTTGGGAAGCATGACCACCGGCATGCTGAGCTCCGCCGCCTTCGCCACCACGAAGTCCATCCCCTTCAGGACGAAATTCATGTCAAAAAAGCCGGTTTCGGCGGATTGCCCGTCGTGAGCGGGAGCGCCATTGGAAGTCACCTTGACCGCAATGATGGACGCCTTGGGAGCCATGGCCCCGAAATTTTCCAGCCGTGGAATTGCGACCATTCCCGGCCGCGATACCGGTCGTGGTGAATCCGTGTCCAACAGCGTCGGGGGGGCTGAGGTGAGCTAGATTTCTGGACCACGATATAAGAGAATCCGGCCATGAAGACCTCACAACCACGAAAGGGATAGAGCCCGGAGTTCAAGGCCCAAGCCATTGAGCTGCTGGCGAGCGGTCCGGAGCGGACGACCTGCGGGACTCCGGAGCTTCCCCCCGTATGGCTCAGCGTTGAAACGCTGAGCTATTCTCATGTTGTCCCTCCGAGACATTCCATCGAGTTTCCGAAACGCATTAGGTTTGGAGCGCACCGGAGGGATCTCGCTCCTCCTGATTCACGCCGCGCTACACCAGCTTCCAGCCCGCGCGATATTCACGACGGATGAACGGGTCGGCCGCCCGCGTGTTGGTGGCGCGCAGATTGTCGGAATCCCATTCCAGCTTCTGGCCGGCGCGATAGGCGACATTGCCGAGGTGGTTCGCCTCGGTCAGCCAGCCGGCATACTCAAAGTTGCAGGTGGTCGGGTCTCCGGTCTTGCACGCATGAATCCATTCCGCGTGGTGGCCGAGGGATGCGGGGATGAACGGTTCCGGTCGCTTGAAGTCCGCGAAATCCTTCTCCGGCAACAGCTGGTATTTGCCGTAATCGGCGAGCAACATCCGCCCGTTCGTGCCGATGAAGAGCACCCCACTGTCCCACTGCGGGATTCCGCCAGCCGTCCAGATCTCCGGCTTGTCCTCGCCCTGATGCCACGTCAATCGCACCGGGGGCATTTCACCGCGCGCGCCGTATTCGTAGATCGCGTGCATCGAGGCCGGCGCGATCTCGGGATGCGGCGGCGGTCCGCCCGCCTCGACTGTCAGCGGGGCCTGAAGTCTCAGCGCCCAGAAAGGCAGATCGTTCCAATGCGAACCGAGGTCACTCATCGTGCCATTGCCGAAGTCCCACCAGCGATACCACTTCGGTCCCGGATAATAGACCTGGTTGAAAGGACGATACGGTGCCGGCCCCAGCCACAAATCCCAGTTGAGCCCCGGCGGCATGGGCGACGTTTCGGTGGGACGTTCGCGCACGCTGACAATGTCGTTGTTCCGCTTCGCCGCCTCCTCTGACTGCCGACCCCACGCCCGCCCGACCCACACATGTGTTTCGCGCACGGGACCGATGGAGCCGCTCTGGACCAGCTCCACCACGCGACGGTAATTGTCGCCCGCGTGAATCTGTGTGCCCATCTGCGTGGCGACCTTCGCCTGATCAGCGGCCGCGCGAATCACGCGCGCCTCCCAAATGTTGTAGCTGAGCGGCTTCTCGCAATAGACGTGCTTGCGCAACTGGAGCGCCGGCAGCGTCGCGAAGGCGTGGGTATGCTCGCAGGTACTGACCACCACGGCGTCGAACTCCTTTTCGATCTCGTAAAGTTTGCGGAAGTCCGTGAAACGCTTTGTTTGCGAAAACTTCTTCTGGGCCGCGTCCAGGGCATTCTCCGACACATCGCAGAGGGCGATAATATTCTCGGTCCGACCGACTTCGGCGAGGTTGCTTCCGCCCCGACCACCCGCACCGATGACGGCCACGTTCAGTTTGCTGTTGAGATTTTGCCCGCGCAGAAATGCGGGTGCCACGAGCGTGCCCAGCGCAGAACCGGCGAGCAGCCTGGAAAAGCGACGACGGGACAATGCTCCCGGACGAGGTGAGAATGCTGACATTGATTTCGGATTCATGGGCTTCCAATAGAAATTTCAGGGACGTGTATTTTTTAAACCACCGGCAACTGCCAAGGCGCGCGGCGTTTGCGATCGAGCATCGCGTTGGCTTGATCGTTGCCGATGAATTTTTCCGCAACCGGGTCCCACTTCAGTTTGCCGCCAACTGCGATCGCGATGTTCGCCAGATGACAGACGGTAGCGACGCGATGCCCGATCTCAACCGGAAAATAGGGATCTTCGCGACTCTTCACACATTTCAGGAAATCGTCGTGCTCGCCATTGATGTTGGTGTAGAGCTTAATTTCGTCCGCGCCGATCTTCGATTCGAGAATCTCTTTTGAACTGGCTTCCACCGGTCCGCGCCAGCCGGTGTTACCAACCCAACCTTCGGTGCCGATGAACTTGAGACTGGGATTGCCCGGTTTGCAGGTCATCACCACACCATTGGCGTAGCGGAAGGTGACGTCGTAATCTTTGACGGTGTTGTAGAGGCCGCCCTCCCAATAGTTGCCGATGCCTTCAACTTCGACGGGTCCGCTGAGCTCGGTGTCATTCGCCCATTGCGCGGTGTCGAAGAGGTGCGTGCCCCAGTCGCAAATGATTCCGCCGGAGTAATCCTGGATCCAACGGAAATTGAAATGAACACGGTCCCGGTTGTAGGGAGCGAACGGCGCGGGGCCGAGCCACATCTCATAATCGAGCCGTTGAGGCACCGGCTGCGGCGTCGCGTCGCCCGGTCCGGTGGGTTGCTTGGGCAAAATGACTTCAATGCGTTGCAGCTTGCCGATGCGGCCGTTGCGTACAAGCTCGGCCATGCGATGATACTCCGGCACCGAGCGGTCCTCGGTGCTGGTCTGGAACACCGTCTTGTGCTTTCTAACCGCGTCCGCCAGCACCCGTCCCTCGTGGATGGTCAGCGTGGGCTTCTCGCACTGCACATCCTTGCCCGCCTGGATGGCGTAGAGACTGATGAGCGTGTGCCAGTGATCCGGCGTCGAAATCATCACCGCGTCAATATCCGTGCGCGTCAGCACTTCGCGAAAATCATTGGTGGTGAAGCAATCCTCGTTGCCGTACCGCTCGTTGATCGTCTCGGAGGCGCGGAACATATGGCTCGCATCCACATCACACGCCGCGACCACCTGGGCATCCTTGTGCCGGAGATAGGGCCCGAGATTCCAACCGATGCCGTGGCTTCCGGTGCCGATGAAACCGACGGTGATCCGGTTGCTCGGCGCGGTGTGACCGTCGGCCCCGAGAACCGATGAGGGCACGATCTGGGGCGCAATGGCGGCCAGGCTTGCTGCGGTGGCGGCGCGGCGGATGAAACTGCGGCGGGAGATGGCGGTTCGTTTTTTCATAAGCGCATAAAGGATGGATCAATAACGATCCCGGCGGGTGTTTAATTCACGGGTGATGGTGCGCCGCACTCTACATGATTCGCGACTAAATTCACGTCTAATCTGAGGAGGGAAACGAGGCGGGGTATTCCCCGCCTCGTTGGTGGAAAAACGACTTAACGCCTGCCGCCGAGTTGCTGGAGTTGCTTCAGATCGGTGGACAACTGTTTCAGGTCGGCGTCGTTCAGTTTGGCCTCCTGATCAAAATCCTTCGTACGCGCCTTGATGGTCTTGGCGGTGGTGGCCAATTTTTCGAAGACTTCGGGGTGGGCATTCTTCAAGGCCCGCTGGTTCGCGGTAAGGTCTTTGAGCATCTGCTGATCGCGGTCCTTCAACCGGGTGATTGATTCGTTCAATGTCTTGTCCGCGCTTTTGAGCGCACCGGCGAGTTGCTTGAGCAGCTTTTCGTCGAGGCCGGCGGAATCGCCCTTTTCATCCGCGCGCTTCAGTCCTTCCACTTCCGGCACGACCAGCGGCACACCGGTCGGCAACGGTTTCGTCGCGCTGAGTTGCGGATTGGTGCGCTTCAGTTCGGCGACGGCCTTTTTTTCCAGGGCGGGTGCGTTCGCGCCTTCGATCTTGAACAACGTGCGCGCGAGTTCGTTGAGATTCTGATCGTTCTTAACAATGTGAATGTTCATGCGTTGGGTTCCTTTCAATGACGGCATCTCATCTCGAGTTCAGGCTGACTGGACATTCAGCGACTTCCACGGATCGGGAAGCACGGCGCCGTTGATCCGGATCAGACCGCTGACGATGTTGCCGAGCACGGTCACGGGAGGTTGTTTGGATTGTTGATTGATGAACTCCAGGCGGACGACGTCCTGTTCGCCGTGATCGGCATCCACGGAGTTCGCGTTGAAAATGATCCTTTGGGCGCGCACCAACACGACCGGGATCTTGACGGGCGGCACCAGGCTGGACCGGTTGTCGGACATTTGAACATGGCCGGACGATGCGATTTCAACCGCCGGTGCGGCCCCCGACGCAGAAAGCCGGTTGCCACGGACGAGCGCGAATTCGGCGGGCAGTGTGCGGAAGAACACGTTGCGCTCGGTGATGATCGCTTCGAAATCGCTGACGCGCGCCATCGTCAGGCGTCCGACGGTGTCTGAGAAAGCGGTCACGCGTCCGCCGTCCGCCGACACGGCCGCCGCACTCGCGAGAATTCTCAAGGCCCGCCATTGTGACGCGCGATCACGCTCGGATGTGGATGGACGGTCCACGAGATTGCCGACGATCGAAGTATGTTCGTGAAGGCCGAGAATGGCGATGGCGTCAGCGGATCTCACGGGCACTCCGTCCGGACCCAAACCATGCACTCGGTTTCCCTCTACGCGCGACTGGGCGCAGGCGGTTAGTTGAATTCCGGCCAGTCGCGGGGCCAGTGTTGCGGTGGACGCTGTTCCGCGAAGGACGTTGTTCAACACGTCGGCATGCTCAACGCGTATGAGATGGATCGCCGCGAGGAACGGCAGATTGGCGCTCTGGTTGGCGGAGACGTTCATCACTTCGATGAGCTGGTTGTTTTCCACGACCAGTTCCCCGGCTTCCGCGTCCTCGCCCATCACGATGCCGCCACCCTGAACGCGCTCGATCTGGTTGCTCTTGATCAATCCGGATTGAACCGGTCCGCGCAGGAAAATCCCGTCGCCGTCCAACCCGAAAATCCGGTTCTCAAAAATCTGCAACCGGTTGACCGGTTTCTGGAGAATGCCCTGATCCACAAAAATCCCGTGACCAGACCGGGCGCCTTCCGCGCCGATGTCGTTGTTGCTGATTCGCGTGTCGTCGGTACCGACGCCGATGCCGTCCCCGGAACAGCGGAGGGTGTTGCCCGTGATGTCCAGCCGTGAGCCGCCGAACAGTTCGGTCGAGACTGCGCCGCTGGCCAGCACTGAGCCGTTGCGCGCGTCGTTCACAAAATTATTGCGGATGGACGTGTTGCCCAGATGCAGGCACATCCCGACGAGCCGGACGCCGAGCCGGTCGCAGAGCAGCTGATTGTCCTCGATGTGCAATCCGAGCGTCATCAGCGGACGCGCCCGTCGAGCGGTGAGGTCCACGTCCTTCTGATTCGCGTCGGCGTTGATGATTCCCGCGCTCGCGAACACGACGTTGTTTTGAATGCGCGTGTGGATCAAAGCGCCGGCCAAGGCGATCGCGGCACGGATGCCTTCCGCGTTGCCAATCTGGACGAAGTAACAATCCTCAACCGCGACGTCCGCGCTGTTCTCCAGCATGAGATCCGCCGGACCCTGCTCCTGCCGGTTGGTGAGAAAAGACAGACGTTCAATTGCCAGACCGATGGAGCTGGAAACGGTCATCGCCGCGCCCGGCCCGGTGTGCGCGAGAACGGTGCCCCAGCCCTGACCACGAATGCGGACCGACCGCGCGCCCAGCACACGAATCGCGGCTTCGTTGATGTTGAAAATGCCGATGCCCAGACAGACCGTTCCGCCGGTCGCGGCGACCTGATCAACCGCCATTTGAATCGTCAGAATTCCCGCATTGTGCGATTTGGCGGACACGCAGACGGTGCAGTCGCATCCATGCCCGTCGCCCTGATCCGGCGGCCAGAGTTTCCGGCAATCGATCACCGTCCCGGGAAACGTCACCAGCGCGAGCCGGCAATAGTGATGATGAATCCCGCGCGGCGGGGCCTCCTCCAAAATCTCGACGGACGCATCCGCCGTTCGCGCGACAAACACCCAATAATCTCCCGCCCGAAAACGTCCGCCCGGAATTCCCGCGTCCAGCGTGAACGCGATCTGAATTCCGTCCTCCAGCAGCAACGCCGGGCCGTCGCTGTTCACGGGCATCACGCCCTTTTTTAATTCATCGCTTTCCGCGACGTTCAAATCGTGATGTACGGTTCCGTTCACTGAACGAATCTGTCCTTTGTGATCCCAGCGCCGGACACGCGTGTGGCGTTCCGGAAGCGTCGTTCCGCCGGCGCCGGAGGGAAACGATCCCGCCGGCAACGCGCCGTCAATCGTCACGACACGCGTGGCATCAACCACGTTTTTCACCTTGCGCATGAAACCGGGAAGCCCGGCGAGCTCACGGGCATCGTCGGTGATTTCCACCCAGTCGCCGACTGAGAATCGCAGGTCGGCATCGCGCCCCACCAGTTCCACCACGAGGTCTTCGCCGTTGATTGAATTCACCGCGCTGGCGAAGCTCGCGTTGTGTCGCGCCCATTTGAATGTCGCCGCGCCGGTCGCCACATTCACCGTGTGAACCTCCACGCGGTACAGGCGGTTTTCCAACCCCTTGTAGCCACCGGACGGCGGCACCAGACACGGATCGGGATCGCCGGGCGCGTTGAAGGTGTCCGTGGACAAACGTCCGGCGCTCGGCCGGATCAAGTCATCCCATGCGCCAAGTTCGGTGCGGCAGGTGATCGCACCGTTGTCGGTGGCGCCGCCAACGTTCGGCAGCATTTTGACCTGCCAGACCGTCTGCCAGCGACACGTGCTGTCCACGCCTACCGCGTTTTCGATCAGATCCGGTTGCTGAAACGGAGTAACCTCGCGCTGCCAGATGTCCACGTACGCGAGGTGCTGCCCACCGGAAGTTGGCGGTTGCGGATTGAGCAGCGACGGGTCGGGAAGGAACGGTTGTTGGTTCAACGGAACGTCGGCGGTACCCGTCAGTTCGGCGAGCACCGGATCCCATTCGGTCGGTGCGCGACCGTGATTTTCGGCGAGGTTTCCGTGTACGTAAATGCGACCGGGTCCGATGGTGATGTTGCCGCCGGACAGGCCGATGCGGAAACCGTCCGGCGTCTGTTTGGGCACCGCGCACGGCCCGAAGATGTCGAGCGACTCCGCGCGAGCATGTCGGTCCATGATCTCAAGCCATTCATTCCAGTCGGCGTCGAGCAGCACGCGCCCCTGCTGCATGAGGACCCCGGCATAATTTCTTGAGTGATCGAATCGTTGTCGGCTGATGTCAGAGCTCATAATGATATTGGGGGATGGCGTTTTCTCAGGTCACGTTGACGACCCCGGCTTCCAGTCCGAACCGGAGATATTCCTTGAGTCGTATTCGCAGGTTGGTGAACCGCTGGGGTTCGAAAAGATCGTGGAACGCTCCCATCACAGCCTCGTCATCCGCGCCCTCGCGAATCTGCTTCGGCGACCGCGAACGGAGCTGGCAATACGCTGCGTCGCCAAAACGCGTGGACGTGAACGCCGGTTTCATCCAGGCGACCACTTCGTTGCGCAGGGCGGCGCGTTGTGCAGGCGACACGGTCTGGTTCAATTTTTGCGCGGCCTTGACCGCCGCTTGAATTTTCAATTGCGCTTCAAGATCCGGCTGACAGCGATAACGACGGGGCGTGCGTGATTCATCGGGAACAAACGAAAACCGCACGCAGCCGGTCTGCTTGCGTTCGGACAGAACCGGAGCGGGCCAGCCGTCGCCGGTTTCGGTTTGCGCGAAGAAGATGGAATTCGAAACCAGCTCCATGATCGTGACGCGCGCCTTGCCGATGACGGTCGTCTCTTCCATGCGCAACGTTCCCGCCACGTTGGCCAGCGTTCCGGCCGGACTTGGGATGGAACCGGCAAACGCGATTCCAGTTTCGTCCAGACCGTCCACGATGCTGTTGTTCAGCTCCAGTCGCGACAGATCATGCCAGCGAATTCCGCCGGTGATGCAGTGGCTGATCTCGATCGTGATGCCGCCGTGTTCGACGATCAGGCTGGGCTCGTCCGGTTGCTGCGGCGCGCCCGTCGCGTCGAGAAGAATGCCGGGCACCAGAGTGCAATGAACCAGCCGCAACCGGCGCAGGGATCCGAGCACCCGGATGCGCCCGCCTTGAATCAGCAGTCCGCTCAACGTCACTTCCGCCTCGTCGTCGCCGCCAAGAATTTCCAGATCGCCACCCAGCACCAGCGTCGGCCGACGACCGTTGGTCGCGCGCAATTCAAATCGTTCGCCCGGGTTCACCGACAGTTGCAGGGTTTCTGCGTATCGTCCGTTGTCGATGATTTGCAGCGGCTGACCGGGAACGCGGTTGGTGATCGCGTCCTGGATGAGGTCCGCGTCCGTGATGGCGGTGAAGGGCAGGGCGGGCAGAACAAAGGTGTCGGCGCGTTCATACTCGCCACCGCCGAGGTTCATGCTGAAGCCGCGATGACAGGTCACGCTCGGCGGCCCGTCCGGGGCATCTCCGAACGCGATGCGGCCCAGCACCGGATCGATCGCGACCTTGCCCGCGGGCGGCGGCGTGTGCGCCCAACTCCCGGCGTCATCCGACAGATTGCAAATCATCACGTCGCCGGGATCGACGCCCTCGATGTGAACGCTTTTTCCAGCGCCGTAATAATCCTCCGGCCGCTCAAACATCCGACGTCGGCTGATCGGGTCCGGCACGTTCAACGGCCGGGCGAGATGGGTGACGGTCGGCTCGGTCTCTGGTCGCGTGAACAGCGGTTGATCGATGCCCAGCGGGCTGAACAGAAAACGTTGCGAGTCGACCGCGACTGCCGGGAAATCGGTGAGCGACATCGCGAGCAGCCGCCAGATAAAAATGCCGATGTTCGGAATGTTGTGACGCCCTTCACCCGACGCGATCCGGCGGGTGTCCACCGAATGCGCAAGCCGGTCAAACGCGTGGTCCAACGATTCAAGCGCCTCCCAGTTTCGCAGATCCGGCGTCAGCTGATTGTGACGGCGGACGTGGTTCATGTACTGCGTGGTCGCGAGCAGTTGAAAGAATTCCACGACGGCCGCCGGCCAACCCGTGACGTCGCGCGCGAGTTGTTCCAGCATCGCGGCGGTTCCTTTTCGTCGTCGGTAACCGATGGTGTTGGCGACCTCCGAGCGCGCGCTGCCCAAGCCCGGCGACTGCCCGTGCAATGATTGATAACCAATCAGGTCGCCGATGTAAGGCACCACCCATTCGGAGCAGGTCTCGATGAACAGGTCGTCATAGAGCTGTTCAAGGTCCTCCTCCAACACGGCGGCCTGCGTGCCGATCACGTCCAGCAGTTCGCGCAACGCACCGCCGCCCTCCGCGTCCCGCAACCGGTGGATCGCCGGGAGCAGTTTCATCAAATCTGGTTTTTGCGTGCTCATGATGCGTTCGTGATTTCCTCCAGGTTTCCGGGTGCGAGCAACAACAGCTCGGCCGGTTTCAATTCTGTGTCGGCACCGCCGACGGGCAGTTCGGCAAGCAATCGTGGCGCGGGATCAACCGGGTCGGCCACATCCGTTCGCTGCAGATGATCGACGTCCACCGCGACGACGCCGGACACGGAATGCAGGACGCCAATCAACTCGCTCAACACAACCGGTTGACCAAACAGGCGTTGGGTAAATGAGAAACGCTCCCGCAGTTTGTCCCGGGCCGAGGTCAGCACCTTGTCCTTCTCAAACTGCCCATCCACGGTGATCGTCCCCGTCACTTCAAATTCAGCCAGCCGATAGGTGTCCACCTGAACGGGAACAAACGGATCACCGGCTGCCCGGATGGAATTCAACAATCCTTCCGCCACAGTCCCCTTGGGATCAATCGCCGCACCACCGGGTCCGGCGACGGTCAGAAACACGCCGCGCACCCGGCCGTTCCAGGTCCACGTGGCCAGCGCCTTGGCGATGCCGGGATAGGCTCGAGCGAAATCTTCGTAGTCCTTCAGCGACACCACGCGGTCGAGCGTCAGCACTGTCAACGGCGCGTTGGTTCGCGCGTCGTCGAGCGATTCCGCATCGTCCGCGCCTTCGGCCGGCAACGGATTGGTCACGGACTTCACGCCCAGCGGACGCGTCAGCAGTTGCGTCAACTGACCCGCCTTCATCATGCCCGCCAGCCCGCTGCCTTTGCGGTATTTGAAACGAATGTTCTGCTGCCCGGTCGGAAGTCGCGCGCCGGACACGCCGTCACCAAACGTCACCGTCGGCTGGTCATCCACGCCGAGCCGGGCCACATAAACCTGCTCGTTTGAACCGCGTTGATACAGGTTGGGCGCGACCTTCCACAGCAGGTCGTCCACCCGTGCGTCGAGCGTCGATTCCATTCCTTTCGGATTGTCGGCGCGTACGAATGTCAGCGGCTTTTGAAGCAGTGAAAATTTCTGGAACACCCGCGTAGCGTCCCCGCTTCCGGCAAACTCCTCGACGGTTTCCCCGTGCGTGGCGTAGGCGACGTTGCCAGAAATCGTCACGGTCGACCGGTCGTAGAGATTCGCCAGACCGTCGTTGCGCAGCAGAATTTCCGATGGATTACCTGAAATTGTATCCACCTCCACCCGTTCATTGATCGTTTCATCGTCCGCCAGTGAACCAATCAATGAAAGATTGGCCACGGCGGTGACGAGCGTTCCCTCCCATCCATCGTTGTGACGCAATCGCCATTCGATGTTCCCGCCGGGTTTAATTCCCGGACGCTTGACTACGATGAAAGTTTCACCAGGTTTCAACACCTTGAACGTCGCGCCACTGTCATCCATGAGGATCACATTGGTGGCATCAAAACTGACCCGTGCCCGCATCCGTTTTCCGGTAACAATTAGAGGCCGGCCCGATGGAAGATCGGTCAACTGCTTCGACACCAGAATCCGTGTCCCTTCCACCGGTGCCAGAACACCGGGATCCAAAGCAACCAACTTGCTGGGTGCTTCGGCCGGTCGCTGGGTGAATGGTGGCTCAATGATTTCCAACGGCTCGGTCTGCGCGAGCACGAGTGTGTCTTGCAACGAAAAGGTGTCGTCGCCCAAATGTTCCGTGGAATCCGGCTTGATGCGTGTCGACTTGCCGGAAAGGGCGAACTTTGCCAGCGATGGAAACGACACCTTGTCCGCCTTGAACAATTCGACATAACCGCGTTCATGACTGTCAGTGGGCGGCGCCATCAACGCCACCCAGCTGCCGGGAACAATTTTTGAATAAGCCGCATCGAGTTCGATGAGGTTGTTCGTTATTTGGAAGCTCGGCCATGAACTGATCGGGTTGCCATGTGAATCGTAAACGAGGTTGGGCGTCGGCGCGTTGTGGCCGAAGAGTGCGGCGCGCTGACGAAACGCGTAGGCACGGACATTCTTGGCGGCCGCTTGGATGGGAACCTGCCCGAGACCTTCCTCCCATTCAACGTGCGTCCAGTTTTTCTCCGGGCTCTCGGTTACCCGCGTCAGGATGCGAAAATCCCAGCGCTCCTTGTCCGGATACGCGGTCGGGTTTTTCTCGCGTTCGTCGCCAATGATTAGGATCGCATCGCCCGCCTGCAACCGGGTGGCGGTTCCCTTGAACCACGTTTCGCGAATGTTTTCGGAATCCAGCGCACCGCGAAGAATCGGCGAAGCCTGGGTCAACGCTGGTGCCATCGCGTTCCATTCCAACCGCGCGTCCAGCGTTTCGAGCGTCTCGAAGGTCTGCGGTTTCTCGTCCTGACCGGGAATGCTTTGCACCTTCGCGCCGGCATCGATGCGGACGGCGTCGGGCGCGCCGGGTGCGGATTCCATGTTGAACGCCAGCCAGGTGTCGGCAGCCACACCGGGCGCGGGTTGATAATCAATCAGCCGGGCCAGCCGTTGCACCGCGCCTTTTTCCGTGGCGGTCCGCAGATAGGATTCGTTGGCCAGCCGTTCCTGATAGAAGGTCAACACGTCGGCGGTCGTCGCCCAGGCATCGAACAGCGCGATGGAAAAGTCGTCGTCCGACCGCGTGGTCAGGTTCTGAAGCAGCGGGTGGTCGGCGGTGGTGAGTTCGGACAACATCGTCCGCTTGAACGAACCGTGGTCGCCGATCCGGTATTGAATTTCGTCCAGCCCCTCGCGGTTGAACTGCAGGCCGGGTGTCTCGGCGGTCGTGCCGGAACAGCAGCCGCAATCGTTCAATCCCGCCAGGCTCGGGTCCAGTGTGTCGCTCATTTTCCACCTCCCAGATCCAGTTGAAAAATCCCGTGCTCGGGGAAGCCGGGATCGTTGTCGCAGCGCGCGATTTCCAGACGGTCGAGTTCAAGCCGGCCGGTTTCGAGCGCCAGAGTGCCGGGCTGATCCTGTCGCTGAAACGTCGTGATGTGAACCGAGCCGACGCCTGCGATCTCCTGCGCGGCGGCGTAGAGAGGGCTCAGATAAACCGCCTGACCGAACGTGAAATTATCGGCGTGAAACACGCCCTTCCGGCCGTTCGACATCAACCGGCTGTGGAACACGGACAACAGCGCGCCGCGCATGTCGCTCCGGAAATATCCAGCCTTCACGCACACGTGCATCACGATCTCCAGCGGGACGTAACGCGGTTCGTCTGCCTCCAGATCGTGACCCGCCATCCGGTAGCGTTCCAGTCCACCCAGCACGCCGGTTCTGAATTGCTGTTTGAGCGCCTTGTTCGTGATCACGCCGCCCAACGGATCGACCGTCAGAAAAACAGTGTGCCAGCTGCCGGTCCAGCGGAACGTCGCCGCCGCGCGTTGCACGCCGGGATTGAGCTGGGCCTTGTCGGCGTAATCAGCCTCGGTCACGGCGCGTTCCTGATTGCGGAATGCATGGGGCGCGCGCTGCCGGACTTCCTCCATCGTCTCCGGTTCCGTCCCGCCTTTTGCCGGCATGGGATTGCGGACACCCGCCACCGCCGGTTCGTTCGTGACAATGTGGAACAACGATTCCGCGCCGATGTTTCCGGCGGTGCCGTTGCCGATGCGGTAACGCGTCGCCGCAAATGTGGAACCTGATTCGGGCCGCCGTCCGTGCGCGTCATCGCCGAACCGGACCGACGCCGATCCGTCCGATTCCACCTCCAGCACAAACTCGTTCGCCGCCCCGTCGCTGTTCAGCAAATCGCGCTGCGGATTCCACGGCGCGGCGTCGCCGACCAGATCGGTGCTCTCCAGTTGGACTGCCGGCAGCGCTTCCGCCGGATCTTGAACCAGCGCGTTGCTGACCGGGTGCATTCGATCAAAGGAGCCGGCCTGCGTCACCGGCGCTTCGCCCAGTTGTGGACGGAAACGCGGCGGAATCATCTGCGGCCGCGCGGGTGAACACGAGTCGCCGTCCGACATCCGGCGGAATAGCAACGAGTCGGGCACGGTTCCAAGCGGTTGGTCGACGAAGCTTCGACCATGATCGGCGAGCACAAGGTTTCCCCGGAGTTCGCTCACGTCGGAAACCTCCGTTGAATCGTGGTCGGTATCGGTTACCGCCGAGAGACAAAACGGAACGGGCAAAGCATCGGCGGAGGCCCACGTGATCTCGGTGATCTCCTCGCCGTTCAACGGATCAACCAGCGGGCCGCCGCCGGTCCCGTCAGATTGAACCTGTGTGAGGCGCACGGGATGGCGTCGCGTGCGGTCGGCGTCCGCAGCAGTGCCGGTGCGCGGATTTAACACCTCGGCCAGCATCACCACGTCGCCGGTTTTCAAGTTGGGAAAATGCCCGAGCAAGGTCGCGCGCGTCGCACCCTTTGGCAGGCAGCACTGAGCATCGCCCCAGGTGTAGAATGTCATCCGTTCGTGTTCGGAAAACAGTTCAAGCGGCGTCATCGTCTCGAATACCACCGGACGTTGAATGAGCAGATCCTCGTGCGGTCGCGAATCGGGTGCGATAACCGGCGTATCGGGAAACACTTTCGTGGCAAGCTGCGTCGCCGACGGAAGCACCGCGCCGCTCGTGCCCGGCTGACATTGAATCTGCACCCAGGTGCGGGCATTGCAGCCGTCGTGCATGAAGTAATCCACCAACCGCGCGTGACGCCGGACCGACACGCGTTTCCGCGTCGTGTCGAGATACGCCTCAGTGGCGGTGGCGTCCTGCTGATAGCTCAGGCGGTCGCCCACGTAGGCCATCAGTTCCACGAGCGTGATGCCGAGATCGGCGGGTGTGCGGTCGGTCCAGCCGGGGACCAACAAGGACATCCGATCCAGCATCTGCCGACGGAAGCTCGCGTAATCTTTCGCCAGATAATCAATCAGCGGCAGCGGCTCCGCGACCGGCGGACATTCTCTCCGATCCGCGCAATCGAAGTCACTCGGACATTCGACCTTGAAAGAAAAATCAATGGAGGAAAACAGCGGGTCGAACCCGTCGGGCGGAACAGGGTTGATCGCTGATTGAACCAGTGAAAGCCGGTAGGTCGAATAATCGCCGGTCGAATCCGTGCGCACCACCAACGTCCGGTCGGGCTCGGGCAACGCTGCGAATAAAGCACGCTCGGGCGGCGGGGCGACGGCGGCGGGAATGGCGTCGGCTGTGTGCGCCCAGAGCACGCGGACGGGCGTTATGCGTTGGCCGCCGGTGATGATCACGTTGCTGCCATCCAGCGTGAAGCCCGGTTCAAACATCCGCACGAGGAGCGTGTTCTGCCGTTCGATGTTTCCGATTCCCGACGGGGCGTCCTGATCCAGCACTTCGAGAAAATCCGCGCCGTTCAATATGGGATCGCCGTCCGCCTTGCGACGTTCGTTCTCTTGCCGCAGAAGCAGCCGACGACGTTTGTTGCAGCACAGGTAGATCATGCGTTGGTTCCTCCAGAGTTGAACTCGGCGACCTCGCTGGAACCCGAGCGACGGACGGTGTAGGCGACGGTCACTTTGAACGTCGCATCCAGCGCTTCCACCGAAACGGCATCCACCTGGATCAGGTGACCGAGCCACTGTTGGAGCGAACTTTGAATGAGAAATTGCGTGGTAGCGGCGAGCGTTTCGCTGTTTGGCTCGAAGACCTGTTGCAACAATCCGCAGCCGAACGTCGGTCGGTTTACGCGTTCGCCGGGCGAGGTGAACAGTACCTGCTCGATCAGGTCGCAGATGTGCGGATCGCGTTCCGCCGTGGCGGTGCGTCCGCGGGCATCGAGCTGGTAGGGGAAGTCGAAATGTTTCATGTTGCAATGACCCTCGGTTGAACGACGACCACGTTGAGGCCGGTGCCAGTCGGGACACAAACCGCCTGACCTCCTTGAATGACCACCGGCGCGCCACCCGCCAACACGCGCATCGCGCCCATCACCCATTGACTGGTCACGCACGGCGGGCTCGGGACGCTCGCCAACGTGCATCCGGCCACGACATACGGGCTGGTCAGGTTGACGACCGGTTGTCCGCTCACCAGCACGCGGGGAAACGGCGCGGTCGGCTGGGCCGTGCCTGCGTGCATGCAGAGGACGGTGGCTCCAAGATGTACGATGGGTCCGGGCATGGTCAGGTGATGGTGAGTGCTCCCGCGTTGATGTCTGTGATCGAGCCGGTCATGTTGATGATGGCCCCCTTGCCGTTGGAAATGATGATCCCGGTGTCACTGATCGAAATCATTGCGCCGGTGGTGGTTTTTAGCAGAATGCCTCCCGCCGGACCCGGCACGTCGCTGATCATGACGGTGTTTTGCAGCGCGGTTTGGAGGACGATGCTGGGGCTGGCCGGATTGCCGGCGAGCGCCAGGGCGGGTACCTCGGCGGCGGTGCCAAACCAGCAACCGGTCCAGATCGGATGGTCCGGATTTCCCTGCTCGTATTCAACCCAGACACCGGTGCCGATCTGCGGCAACGCCCACGTGCCCATCTGCTTTCCAGTCGCGGGAAAACACGGCATCGCCCAGGTCGAAATCATCAGGCCCGTGACGCTCGGCACCTGCACCTGCACGCGGCCCGTTTGCATCGGGTCGATGTTGTTCAATACCGTGCCTCGGTATTTTCCGTAGTATCGTTTTTCACTCATGCGGGAACTTTCGGCGTGGTTGAAAGGAGTCCGTTCCTACTCAGGGAAAAGTTCTGTTTGTATTCCCCGCGCTTGATCCGGTGGGTCACGCTGCGGACGTAGTGAAGTCCGTCAAATCCCTCCCCGGCACCGCGCACGCCAACGAGTTGTCGCGACTTCAAAATCCGGCCGTAACGCGTCACGTCCAGCGAGCCCTCGCCGAACACCACGTCCGAATGCCGGGCTGCGTAGGAGATGCCGTGCAACGCGGCGTTCAACGGCGACATTTTGGCGGTGTCTTCGAGGATGGTGATTTTCGGAGGGATTGGCGGCACCAATCCGAGCGGCGGACTGAGCGGGCTGATGTCCGGAATCGGAATCGGGATCGACACCTTGCTGATCGGTTCGTGCAGGTAAACAATCGGCATCTCCTTCCTTTCCTTGTCGTAACGGAAGGTTAGTGATTCCACGTTGCGATGCGCGTCCATGTCCGCGTTCAACGCCGGTTGCGCGGGACCGACTTTGATCTCCGGCCCCCAGTAGGCGACGCTCGTTCCCGGCATCGGTCCCGGATCAAGATAGAAAACGTACCCGGCTTCCAACGCCAGTTTCTGTACGTATTCCAAATCCTTGCCCTGATGCGAGGGGATGCGGTCGATGGGCAACGGGATGTCCTCAAGAATGCTCGGGATGACCAGCGGAATGATTCCGAACTGCGCATACTTCGCGAGCACCAGCAACACCCGCAGCGCCGGCGGCATCGCGGGGTAGGGGAGGCCGCTGAAATCGATGTAATCCATCAGCGCCGTCAGATCCTTTCCTTTCACGGTCAGCTGGGTCTGGCCGCCCGCCGCGCCGGTCTGCACTTCGTAATGCGTCATCATGCCGTCCATCAACACGTCGGCCCGGCCGTTCACGGTGACGATGATCACCACACGGACCACCGGAATCGCCGAGCCGCCCGACAGCAGAAACACCGTGTGCAACGGCGAACGCCGGCTGAGGTTGAACGTCAGCTCAAAGCCGCTCGCGGTCTCGCCGGATGAAGCGATGACCTTCACCTCGGTCAGAGCTTCCACGACCTCCTTCGGCACGGGCAACGGCACGCCCGGCCCGATCATCAATGTCATTTGCACGCCGTTAACCATCGGCACCTCCGTTTCCGGGAATGCCTTCCGGCAGCGTGATGCGCAACCGGCGTCCCGGTTCCTCAAGTTCTGCGGGACGAAGGACGCCGTTCGCGTCGCACACCTGCCAGAACTGTTCGGGATCGCCGAGATGTTTCGCGGTGATGTTGTCGAGGCGCTCGCCCTGCTTCACCTCGTGTTCCGTCAGGAGTTCAAAACGCTCGGGAGCCGGCACCAGTCGGCGTTTCAAATACGCGATGGACCGTCCGTCCGGCGTCACCTTCACCTTCACGCCCACACCGTGATAACGGCTCGTCGGCGGAAACCGGAGCGAGCTTGCGCCGTTGGGTTGGAGCAGCTCCTGGATGGATTTTTGCGGATCGTTCATAGGCTGGAAATTCCCAACTGGCTCAGCGCGCCGCTGTGATGCAGCGCGGCCAGTTTCTCCTTCTGCTGCTGATAACTCATGAACAGGCTCCCGGCGCGATGATCGAAGCCGGTGTCGTTCACGCTTAACACGCGCAGCCCCAGGCTGACCTTGGCGCGGATCGGGTTGAGCTGCGTGTCAAACGCTTCTTCGGTGATGCTGAAATCAGTGATGCGCACCGGCATCACGCGGTTTTTGCTCCAGACAAAAATCGTCAACGGCGCCTGCATCGGAATGATCTCCAGCGTGCCGCCGGCCGCCAGCGCGTTATTCGACTGAAGTTTCCCGCTGTCTGGATAAATGATGGTTTCCAACGCGGCGAGCGCGGGCTGAATTCCCGATGAGGCGACCTCGGCGTTCTGGTCCGGAAACTCCAATTGATCCGTGGCATCGATCTCGGCCTCCAGCTTGATCGTCTCCACCGGCGGCGCTTTCAAACGCAACAACTCCGAACGGTCGCCGCCATCCGAGCTGAATCCCTGAACCTGCAACGTTCGCGACAACGTGTCCGGGTTGTACTGCAACAGGACCGTGCGCAACACCGCGCCCGACTCGCCGTCCAGCAGGACGATGCCGCCCTTCAGGAGCCGGGGTGAATTGGGAAATGAAGACATGGTTACAGTTATTTTTTGAGTGCTACACCGTCATGGCTTGGGCGGCTTGCCGGTCGTGGACAGTGTCTCGAACCAGGTGAACAGCATCGGTTGGTTGGATTTCATCCATTCTGGATCCGTGCTGAACAGGGCGAATGCTTCCGGGAAGAACTCCTTGCTCGCGTCGGAGCCCGCGTAGGACGTGACAGGGTTGATCTTCTTGGCTGTTACAAACTTGTTGAATTCCTTTTGGATATCGTCTTGGTCTCCGGCCACATGGCCAAACTCATGGGCGAATGTAAGGCTCGGAGTCGACAACGCGCCAAGCCGCCCACCGGTGAACAAAGTGTCGGCGTTGACCGCGGCCTGATCAAAAAGGATGACGGTGGTGTTGCTGCCGTTGGTCAGCGTCCGCCCGGTTCGTGTTTTGACTTTTTTAAATGTTCTCCCGTCTTTCTCGATGGCGATCGTCTGCCGAACCAGCCGCACGCCCTTCAAGCGCGCCAGGACGGCCAGGCTGATGGTTTCGAGCGTGGCCTCCAGCTGGCGCAATTCGTCGCCCGCGAAATCTTTCATGTCGGCAGTCTGCCGGGTCGCGAAGCTGTGCTTGTCCTTCAAGCGGGTTTCCGCGTCCGTACTGTCCAGTATGCTCAGATCATAGTTGTCCTTGAACCAAGACACGTCGCCCGCGTGGGCCGTGATTTCCTTGTTGAGCACCAACCGAAGGTCGGCGACCGTCTTGCCGCTGATCGCCGCGCCCGGATAACGCTTCTTGATGTGCGCGGCGAGGCCGGTCACATCCTTCGCCTTGTAGAGACTCAGGAACTCCGGCGAACGACCGGCGTCCAGTCGGTCACGGTCAAGCCGGGTGCCCTTCTTCGGCTCGCCGACTCGGACGGTTTCCACGTCGTTGCCGGGGAGGAACCGGAACGTGTACATCACTTCGCCGCCGGTATCCAGCGCGGGCACCAGCACGTCCACTTCTGCATTGCGGGTGCCGTCCTTAAAATACGCGGCCACCAAGAATTTCACCTCGGCCGCCTCGGCGGTGGAAATATCCCGCGGAACCTTCACTCTTCCGAGTTTGTCCTTGGCCTTGTCCTGCTGCGCTTCGAGCGCCAGATCGCCCACATCGGTTTTGGCGCGGTAATCCGCAGGCGCGGCTTCGGACTGATGTGCCACGCGGCCCACAAACTGGATCTTCAGGCCGGAGACGTTGCCCAATTGCTTTGTGCCCTTGACTTTGAACGTGGTGGTTTGGGCCGGTTTGCCGGTCGATGTGGTGACGATCTGGTCGAACGGATCGGATGCCAGGTTCTCGATCCAGTTGTAGAGTTGGCCATGCTCGTCCGGATGCGCGGCCCAGTATTTGTCCATGTCCGCACCGGGAAAACCGATGTGTGTCAATCCGAGCGCCGGGGGCGTGTAGCCTTTTGCCGGGGCGGGGGCGGTCGTTGCGGTGGTGGCCGCACCTTCGGCGACGAACTCAAATTCGACGGAAGGCATATTGGCCGTGTCTTTGGCGGCGGGCTTGAAAGTAAACCGGTAGGACAGCGGCGCGGTCTTGGCACCTGCGGCCGATTTGTCATGCGACGGAATGTTGATTAGCTTGGTCACTGGCGCTGTCAGCTTTTTGGGTCGGACGTTCCACAGCACGGAAAAGACCGCGTCGTGTTCCTCCGTATCAGCGCTGAAACGCTTGCCCGCCGTTTGTCCGTGGATCATGAAATACACTTTCCCGACTTTGGCCTCCCAGTAGTTCTCCGCGGCAACGGCTTTCAGGTCATCACGTTTGAAGGTGATGCCTTTGGTGCGAACGCCTTGGACGGGGGTGGCGGCTGTGGCAACGGAGCCGACCTCCGGTTCCTCCTCGGGCAACGGTTTAACGCCCGTCCCGGCCAATGCCTTCTCAAGTTCCGCAGCGAGTGGCCTCAGCGCGCGTGCATCGGTCACGTCCCCGATGAAATCCTTGCCGACGGTGATGGCGATGTTCTTTCCATCCGCGGACCCCTTGACGTCGAGGCGTTTGACCGCCGCGTCGTAATCGCCGCCGCTCACCCGGCCGCCATAGGTGGGCAGGTAACGGGCAATCATCTCATAGATCACCTTCGACGAATGAATCATTATGTCCGTCTTAGACTTTGCGCTGCGGGCCTTCGCGGCTGCCGCCAGAATCGAATCGATCTCCTTGTTATCGTCCGCCGGGGCGCGATGCAATTCGCCCGGCCCTGCGCCGGACCGCACCGAGGTCGTCCCGCCCGTCAACACGCGGTCGGCGTTGCGAACGGCTTCCGCTTCGATTTGCGTGCCGGACGCCTTCCCGTTGCCGCCGCTCTGCTGGATCACATGCGTCAGTTCATGCGCAAGCAACCGGCGTCCTTCCGTCGACTGCGGTGAGTATTTCCCGTCATCAAACACGATGTCCGAACCTACCGTGTAGGCCGAGGCGTGAACGGCCTGCGCGGATTCTGCGGCGCGTCCATTCTGATGAATACGCACTCCGCCAAAATCATGGCCAAACCGTGATTCCATCTCCGCGCGAACACGTGCATCCAGAGCGGCTCCCTGCTTGCTCAAAACCTCGTTTACGATCGGCGGCGCGGTGTCCGGCCGCGCGTACATTTCTTCGTTGCTGGCGCTTTTTCGCTGCATCTCCACTCCCGAAGCTGGGCCTGAATCGGAGTCGATCCGGTTCTCCAGAATGGTCGGCCAGAGCGGCGGTTGTTTCGGATGCTCCACTTCGGGGCGGGGCACGTCCGGCTGCGGTGGTGGGGGTGTTTTTTTGCGACAAACCTGGCTGAGCGCGGACCTGAGTTTTGTGATGAACCTGAGTTCCACATCGTAGGCATTCAGTTCAAACCGAAGCGCCTTTGCCGGTCCCATCGTAAACGTGTTCACAGCCTGGGCCTCGTACTGCGCGGTCTCCTTTTTAAAACCTTCGGCCTGGAGTTTCTCCAGCCGGTCCTCGTCACCTTCCAGTTTTTTGAAGGACTCGAAAAATTCCGGATTGATGTCCTTTGCCACCGCATCGAAGTCCGCCACGTGCTGTTTCTCGTGTCGATAGACACTCTGAAAAACCAGCGGCCAGCAAGGCGTTCGATGCCCGAGCGCGGCCATCCTTGTCTTCACTTCTGCGTTCTCCGGCCAGGTGACGGCTCCGGAACTGGACGACGTGTGCGCCGCCGACGGAACCGTCGACGCCTGCTTCGCTCCGACGGATGGCGTGTAAAGCCGCTGCCTCGCGCAATCGTAAAGCCGGTTCACCAACATCCCCGGTTTGTAACACGATTTGAATGAGTCCACTGACCGCTTCACACGCTCCTCCATGATGTCCACCGTGTCCTCGCAGCCGCAGAAATTCTCCGTGACCGGAAAGCCGTCGGCATCCACCGCGTCGACCCGGCGCATTCTCGGGGCTGTGGACTTGTGATCCGGAAGTTTTCGGGCGGGCACGGACGACGCAGACGAGATGTCCGCATTTTTCTGGCGCTGCACGGATTTCGGCGAACCGCCGCTCTGCTGAACCACGTGCGTCAATTCATGCGCCAGCAACCGGCGGCCTTCCGTCGATTGTGGAGAATACGCGCCCGGATCAAAAACAACATGGTTGCCGACTGTGTAGGCCAAGGCGTTGACGGATCGCGCTGATTCGCCGGCCCGGCTGTCGGCGTGAATGCGCACGTTGCCGAAATCATGTCCGAAGCGCGATTCCATGAAGGAACGGTTCGTGGCGTCCAGCGGTTGTCCGGTCGATTGCACGACGTCATGCACCACGCCGGGTGCGGTGCTCGAAACGTTTGAAGTCGCGGTGTTGTTGCCCGTCGCCTTTCGTTGAACCGGAGTGTCCTTTTTTTTCTTTTTGGCCTGATCTTTCGAGGGGTCCCAATCACCGGGCAACGGCCTCAATCCCGGCAGAGTGCCCGGCAAAGTTCCGCGCTGCTGGGACAGGACGTAGTTCATCACAAAATCCTTTTCCTCCGCTCTTTGTTGCGGAGTTTTCATCGATTCGCGAAACTTTCGCTGGTCCTCGGCCATTCGCGCGGTCTTGGAACGGAATTTCTCCTTTTCCGACGGACCCGGTTTGGTCGGTGCCGTTGGACCAAGTGGAATGGAAAGACTCAGGCCCGCCTGATAGTCCTCGGGCTTGCCGTCGGCTGCTTCCGCATACTTGTAATAACCGCCCGCACTCACGCCGCCCGCCGTGGTGAGGACAAGCGAGACGTTGGTGGGTTTTTGAACCGGCCCTTCATAAGTGATCTTCGCCTTCAATCCCTTCGAAATGAAATCCAGCGGGATCTCCGGAATGGGAACCGGCAGTTCGGAATTGCTCGCGATGATCGCGGTCAATGCGCCGCCCAGCGCGGTCCCGGCGATCACCTTGCCCTCGACAGTTTCGACAAATTTTTCGCCAACCTTCAACGCGCCGTCCTTGAGCGCCTTCCCCTGTTCGGTTTCCAGAAAGGCCTCGCCGATCTTCTTGGCGGCTTCCTTATACTTGTCCTCCTCGGAGGTTTCTTCCGCCTTGGGCGCGGCGATGGCTCCGGGATCTTTTCGCTGCACGCTCAGCGAAGGCTGCGACGCGGACAACGAAACGGGTCCGCCGCGAACCACCGCATCGGCCAACCGATCCGCCTCCTGTTCGTGAGCGTCGCCGGGTTCGTTGATGCGCAACTTCGTCTGCATTCCGAGGCTCTTGTTTTTCGTGCAGCTCTCGCATTCGCCACCGGCACCGGCGGAACCTCCGCACGCGCACTTGCGTTGCAGCAATGACGTCTGAACCAGCGACGGATTCGAGCTGGCGGTCGATGATTCGGAATTGGCGTGGGCGACATGACTGGCAGTCTTCATGGCAACATCCCTCCCAGTATCGCTTTGGCGATGCGCCGACCGATCTCGGCGGATGTCAGCTCGTTGGATAAACTGAGACGCCCGGCATCAACAAACGGAATGGACCGGTCCGCGTCCGGCGCTGAAACCCGGCGAAGGGAAAGTTGCCGGGTGAGTTCCTGCTCAACCGCGTCCTTGATCGCGTGACGTTGCGACGTGGCGAACCCGTGCAACACCAGTTCATCAATCTGCATTTGAACCGCCGCGCGGTTTGGTTCGGCATTGCCGGTCACAGCGGTTTGTCGACGGCCATTCTGCGGCGTTGCGTCAAATCCCGGCTTCACCGCCGGGGACCGGGCGGGAGTCGGTAATCGGATTTGAGGAGTCAGGGTCATCCCACGAGATCACTTTCTGAAAAGGGTTTCTCCAGCTTGGCAAATTCAAATCGGGCGGCGCGCACGAGGTGTTGCATCTGCACCGGCTCATCCTTGTCCGCCGCGAGAAAGGCCGCGTTCATCGCCAGGTTGCGGATGTTGCCCCCGGCGAGGTTCAGTCGGGACAATCGCTGCAGATCCAGATCGCGCGTCGGCGTTTTTCCCGGGAACGCGCGCGTCCAGATTTCTTTCCTCAATTTGTCGTCGGGGAACGGGAACTGGACGATGAACCGGATGCGCCGCAGAAACGCCGGATCCAGCGCGTCCTTCATGTTGGTGGTCAGAATGGCGAGCCCGCGATAGGCCTCCATGCGCTGCAAAAGGTAGCTCACCTCGATGTTGGCGTAGCGATCATGGCTGTCCTTCACCTCGCTGCGCCGACCGAACAGCGCGTCCGCCTCGTCGAACAGCAGCACCGCGCCACTCTCCTCCGCCGCATTGAATACGCGGGCCAGGTTCTTCTCGGTCTCGCCGATGTATTTGCTGACCGTCTGGCTGAGATCGATCCGGTAGAGATCAAGTTCAAGTTCGTTGGCGAGCACTTCTGCGGCGAGTGTCTTGCCGGTGCCGCTCGCTCCGCTGAACATGGCGGTGATGCCGAGACCGCGTTTGGATTTCGCGGCGAACCCCCATTCGTCGTACACGCGGGAGCGACGGCTCACATGCACGGCGATCTCCCGCAGCGCGTCGCGGATTCGTTCGGGCACCACGAGGTCGTCCCACTTCACCTGCGATTCGATCCGGAGTGCCAGTTCATCAAGGCGTTGCCGGGAGGCGTTCCGGCAGGTATCCCAGAGAACGCCTTTCAACGTGGTTTTCTCCACAGGCTTGCCGTCGGCCTGAAGCTGCAACAATCCCCGGGCGGCGGCTTCCGAAATGGCCGGGGCCTCAAGATCAAACTGGCTGACCAGCCGCTCGACCTGGCTGTTGAGTTTCACGGCAGCTTCGCCCAGGCAATGCTTCCAGAGCGCGCGTTGTTCGACGGTGGTCGGCTTCGTGATGTCGAACCGCAAGCTGGGGCACGACCAGCCGGAAATCGGTTCCGGCGTGGCGACGAGAAGCGGGCTGCGGTTTCGTTCGACCCAGGATTTGACGGGCAGATCGTGACGGTTCTCCGCGCCCGATCGTTGCGGGCATTCCAAGAGCAACACGGCGTTGCTCAGGACCGCTTCGCGATGCCAGATCCGTTGCAGCATTTCCAACTCGACCGATGATCCGGGCAGGCGCTCCACCGGCATCGTGTAGAGGGTGCAGCCCGTCAATGTGGCGGCGGCGGAAGCCACGTTACGCATGCTCCGGAGCGGGCCGCCGCAGAGTTGGAGCACGGGCAGGGTTGCTCCTCCCGACCCGGCCCAGGCCCGGGCAAGCTGCAACGAAATTCCTCGCGCGGAATCGGTGAAAGGCTCCTCCTGCGGAACGGCCTCCAGATAACCGACCAGCCGTTCATCGAGACTGTTGACGCCGGTCAGATAGTGGAGAATCCGCTCGTCGATCCGCAGTGGCGCGGTCGTCAACGGCGTGGCCCCGGCCGGTTCGATCAATCTCCAGTGACGCAGCGGCGCACCCGGACTGAGCGCGCTCCAGTGCGGTTCCGGGAGAATCGAAAGGGCCAGACTGAACGTCGGGTGCGGACGGTTCCGGTCCTCCTGAAAGTCGGCGCATATTCTGGCAAACGAACCGTCCAGTTCGATCCCGGCACACAACAACAGAATTGCCCGCTCGAACCGCGACAGTCCGAACAATTCCGTGAGCCGGTCCATCGTCGTCGGCCCGTCCAGGACACCGCACGCTTCACGGAGCGATTCCTTCAACATGAAGGCGGTATCCGTCTCGCGCTGCTCCTTGCCGCCGTTCTCCGCTCGATCATCCTGAGTGCCCCGATGAAGCGCGTTCCAGATCAACGCCAGCTCCGCCATCAACGCCTTTTGATTGGCGTCGGCCCATGACGATTTAAGCTGGTCGCCTTTCATGGTATGACCACCGATTGGGAATTCTGGAATTCCGGCGGAGTGGCGGCGTAGTTCACGAGCAGGCTTTCCACGCCATCCACGCGGAGCCGCACCCATTGTTGGCCGGTTGGCAACGCTGCCGGAGCGGCCGGTGCGGGAAAGGTCAACGTGTTCGTGGCGGTCGCGAACGGTTCAGTCTGCAGTTCGCGCGAACCGACAATCAACACGACCGACTGCCCGGGCCGCACCGGCGGCGAACAGGTGACTTGAATCGATTGCAATTGCGGACCATTCATCACCGCTGTGAGGGCGTCGAGGCGGGGCGCGAGAACCACCGGCAACCGGTTGCTTTCCCGGACCGTTCCACCCTGTTCGGTCAGCGCGCTCACCTCGTAAAGCCCGGCCCGCCAGTCGCCCGGATTCAAAAGTATTTGCACGGCGAAGTCGGAATCGGTTGCGCCGGGTTCGGTGTTCAGCTCGCGGATTTCCGTTCCGGGAACCATCCGGAACCGGGCGCGCATGGCGTTGCCCAAAAGGTGATGCCCATGCAGATCCAACGGTTCGCCCAACCGGATCGCCGGGGCGCTGGCGGGCGGCGTCAGCGATTCCAAGGTGGGGAACGCGGGCAGCAAACCCGCCTGGACCTGCACGCCCTGATCAGCGCCGGTCGCGGGCACCGGCAGTCCGCGGGTCAACACCGGCAGCGCGGACCGGGCAGGATGGTCGGACTGGATCAGCACCACGGAAACCTGATAGGCGGCGGTCGATCGGTACTGTGACTGGAGCGCGGTCCAGATTTTTGAAACCTCCTCCATGTTCATCACGCGTGGAACGATCTTGATCTGTTCCACCTGATTGGCGAGTCCCGCAGAAATCAGCGCGTCGGCCAGCGCACCGGGAGTCAGCGATGCGAGAACATCCGTGATGGTCTGGCGGGTGAGCACCGGCGTTTCGTGAAACACATGCATCGCGTGCCCGAGCAGAACTTCTGACCGAAAATCGGCCGACCCATACGCGGTCACCAGATAGTGAAGATCAAGAGCGAGGTAGGGATTGCTCGACCTGTCGCCGTGCGCGTTGCGGGCAGGCTGCCCCTGGTTTCGCCACGCAGCGTTTTCGGTGGCCTGAAACAGAAAGAGATTGATGCGGTCCGGGGATCCGGATGCGCTCGTGATCCGGTCCGGCGGCAGCGCTGACACTTCGGGGGCGGCACCCAAAATGGTGGCAAGGTTGTGACGCGTGACACTCGCTTCCAGCAAGCCACGCATCACCGCCGTCACCGCGCCCATCGCGAGGAAATTGCTCATCGGCCACCTCCCGTTCCACTCTTCAAATAATCCTCCAGCGATACCGTTTTGTTCGCGCGTGCCGACGGCGTTCGAGGTGGTGCGACGGGTTGGGGAAACTGCGCGCGAACTTCCACCCGGCCGATGTGAATATGAACCGTGTCCGGTACTGACTTTGGAGTTTGCGGACCGTGAGCTTTGTCTCTGACGGAACTCGTATTCAACGGTTGTCGAACCAAAACATTCTCGGAAATGCTGGCGTGTTGAATCGTTTTTGCATCCGCGCGTTCCGTCGGTTGTGATTTGGAATCATGCGATCGCTCCTTGCGGTTTCGCTCAACGTGTTGCTCGGAAGCGGGGGTCTGCTGTTCAACAGACCGCCCGGCTGAATCGCGGCCCGATGTTCGAACGGACCCTGCCGAAGGATGAGCATCGTGGCCGGTCTCGTCATTTTCGAACGACTGGGTTCGCTCAAACGGGTGGCGCGTCCCGGGGTCCGTCTGCACCAAAAGTTCGCCGGAACTGGCCCGATGATTAACGGACGGATCTTGTTGGGATGAATCGCGTGTTCTAGCTGAGGTTGTTGGCTGAAGATCACGACCGGATTCCGAATGAGGCGAACTTTGCCCCGCCGCGTCGCCTGTGGCTTTTCCGACCATCGGCGTCTGTTGAATTGCCCTGATCGCGCCACCTCCACTTTCAAACGGTGAAGCGCTCCGGGGCTTGATCGGCGAGCCCTGTCCGAGCACTCGCGACGTCAGGTTGGAAAGGTAACCTCTCATGTTTGGATCAGTTCGAGATAGGCCCGACGCCGGGCCGGGCTGAGCGCGAGGATCTGCGATTCGCTCCAATGATAGGTGCGGGCCAGTGCGTCCACTTCCCGCAGCAACAGCTGCGCTGTCACGGAAACTTTGCGCCAGAGAAAATCCGCGATATCGAACCACGCCTTCCACTGATGGCCGCACGCGGGGCACGCGAGTGAAAAATCAATTTCTGCCTGCGGATCGAGCTTCGACATCTCGACGGACAGGTCGTCCCACAACGACGTCGGCACATCCGCCGCGTCGCGGTTCGCTCTGTCGCATTCCGCAGATATCAGGCAACGCGACATTAGCCGCTGCTCCGGATCTTGCGTTTCGTCCGTCTGCAAAAGCGCAGCGAGGTCCCGGCTGTCGGGCAACCTGAACCGGACGCGCCAATCTTCGTGAATCAGTTCATGAACCGGCCGGGCGGCGGCGCTCTTCGGTGCATGAATTTCGTCGGTCTGAAACTGGAATTCGATCTCCCCGGCGCACTTCGGGCAATGAGTCACAACGTCCATCACGGGACCAAAAGTCGACTCGCTGACGTGTAGCAATTGGCGGTCACGTTCGCCGATCGTCCGCCGTGCTGCGGACGCCCGTTCCATCGCCGGGTCTGCCGCCTGCAGAATCGTCAAGGCCCGATCGAGCGGATGCTGGTTCGCGGCCTGATCCCACAGGTTCAGAATGTCCGGTTCAGTGAGTGCGCGCATGATCACAGAAATTGGAACTTGGCGGACGTGTCGTCCGCGCTCCAACGTCGATGGCTCCTTTCATCAGGCCGGTTCGACGAACGACGGCTCGGCCGGCTCGGTTACGTCGTAGTCGCGTTCCCAACCTTCGTTCTCCAGCTTGAGCGACTGGATCAGGATCGCGTTGGCGTTGGCGTCCAGATCCGCCTGTGCTTGGAATTCAGAAACCCAGCAACGGTAAACCTTGTACGCGAGAACCTGCTGGCCCGCTTCGTTGTAAACTTCGATGATGAGGTCCTTGCGGAAGTCCTTCAGGGACACCTCCGCGCCGAGACCGGAACCGAAGTTCCAGACCTTGTTGGCCCATTTCTCAAACTCGGTGTCATGGGTGACGCCGCGTTCCAGGCTGATGGCTTCGAACTCCGTCCGCCCGGGAGATTTTCGGCTCGAACTGGGGTCGCCGCCTTCGCGGTGTTTCACGACCTCGGTGGTCCGCTTGAGTGCGCCCATTTTGCTGACGCCGGCCACGTAGCGGCCGTCCCATTTCACACGGAATTTGAAGTTTTTGTAGGGATCGAATCGGTTCGCGTTGACGCTAAATTGTGCCATGGCTTTTTTGGGGTTCAGGATTCAAGTTGACCGGCAATCTGCTGGATGCGAAGGACGACAAACTCGGCGGGTTTCAGCGGAGCAAATCCCACGTGAATGTTGACGATACCCTGGTTGATGTCGTTCTGGGTGGTGGTCTCGGAATCGCACTTCACGAAGTAAGCCTCGCGCGGCGTCCGGCCTTGAAACGCACCCTGACGAAATAGGTTCTGCAGGAAAGCACCGATATTCAGCCGGATCTGGGCCCAGAGTGGTTCATCATTGGGTTCGAACACGACCCACTGCGTGCCGCGATAAAGACTCTCTTCGATGAACAACGCCGTGCGCCGGACCGGGATGTATTTCCATTCGGAACCGCGGGCGTTGTCGCCGTGCAGAGTTCGAGCACCCCACAGAACGGAGCCGAACACTGGAAGTGTGCGCAGGCAGTTGATCCCCAGCGGATTCAACTGACCGTTCTCAGCCTCACTCATTACAATGGCGAGGCCCGCAGCGCCGTTGAGACCGGCTTCGCTCCCGGCCGGGGCTTTCCAAACCCCGCGTTGCGCGTCCGTTCGCGCACACACGCCGGCCACGAACCCGCACGGAGGGAAATCGCGCAGCGCGCGTTCCTGTATCGGATCGGGCGAACGCACCCAGGGATAAAACAACGCGGCATTCATCCCGTCGGGGCCGGCCAACGGAGTTACATTGCCGGGCATGTTGGAGACCGTTTCACCGTCCGGACTGTCCACGATTAGAAAGGCGCGACGGCGGCGGCAGTGTCCTTGCAGCGTGGTGATGGTCGATGCATCGATCAGACCGGGGACACAGACCAGATTAAAAAGGTCGATTCGATCCGTGATCGTGCCCAAGCCGAACAATGCGAGCAGTGCCGTCCGAAAGGCGGCATCTGCGGGTCCGAGGACGTTGCCATCGTCACCTGCGGTGTCGTTATCAAGAGGAGTCGTAGCCAGCCCGGGCGCCGCTGCGGCCGCGGCCGCGGCCACTGAGATGAACTGTGAGCGCCGGTTGACCATCGTTTCGATATAACGCGGGTCAGCCGCGCTCGCAGACAGGTTTTCGAACGATTCGACCACCGCGTTGTTGGCTGGCTCGAAAATCACATCCAGTCGGAAGCGGTCGGCATTCGGCACGGCGCGGGGTGTGGTGCGGATGCTGTAAGAGTTGGCCCAGGCACCGGGGGAACTGGCGGTGTAGGTAAGATCGCCCACCACCGCAGAAGCGGAATCGGAGGTGGCCGCGTCCGCGATGCGCAGCACGTAGGCGTCGCCGCCGCCGTTGTCGTAGAATTGCTTCACCGAGTAGGGCAGAAGCGTGCGCAGATCAAGCCCGCCGAATTGCCGCTCCAAATCGGAAAAGCTCGTCAGGCGAACTGCGCGATCCGTGGGGCCGCGGGCGGCCCATCCGATGAACAGCGCGATGGAGGTGGCGACCCCGCTGATGGTGCGGACGCCGCTGGGGACTTCCTCGATGTAAACTCCGGGATAAGTTAGTGTGGGTGGCATATTGTTTGGCTCCTACTGGAACATGTCATTCTAGTTTGTTGGCACGTCTGACCGGCACGGGCGTTGATCGAACGCCCTTTCCAAAAATCGAAATGAACGTACGATACCTCCCGCTGGCCGACGGCTTGAACAAGCCGGCAGCCGGGTACGGCAACGCCAGTTTCAATTCGGAATACTACTTTGGAACGACTCGTCAACTGGAACGAATGGGAAGACCCGGGATGGCCCGAACGGCTTCTTGAACAAGCCCGTAAAAAATCCCTTCAGTTGTTGTATCAAGAGATAGTTATTCCCACCGTTGCTGTCAAAAGACATTCCGTCACAATACTCATCCCTCTAATCTCCAACGGGTTGTAACCAACTGACTGTAGAAGGAACTTTTTAACAGCTGTCATTGGATCACGGGCTGGAAGGTCGGCTCATTTGACGGTAGAAATGACCGGTTCCGAAAGGCTTCCAAAAAGTCTCGAGATCGTCGGATTGTTAGGCGGAAACGAGGTTCAATTCACTGATCTTGGTTCGGCTGGACCGGCTCGAATTCAGGTTGCGAAAAATGGTCGAGCATACTCTTTGCGAGCGGCGCCACTTTCGGGTCTTCCTGAAGGACGATGAGTTCTGCCAGAAGCTCGGGTGGGCATTGCTTCAGATTCTTCAGCAATTGGATGGCGTCGGATTGAATTGTCGGGTCGGGGTCGTTCATGAACCGCAGGTAGGTTTCCGCCAGTTCCGGTTGCTGCTTCAGGCTGAAAAAGACCGAGTAAACAATTTGAAATTTTTCTGTGTAACTCAAACTCGAATAAAGTGAGAGCAACACGTTCAGCCCCTCGCCGCGCGATGAAATGAGTGCCTCTGCGTAAAACAGAAACAGGGAGTCCTGCTTTTCCAACCCCTTCCGGAACCACGGATCCGCCGGTTGCGCGAGCTCCTCCAGATTAAAGAAACCGTGCATGGCGGCGAGCTGCCGGTCCACGTGCGGCGTGTAGTCAAACTGGAAATGGTGTTGCGCGCCGTTGATTCGACTGACCGTCGTTTCCAGCCACTTGGGCTTCCCCTCCAGCCATTCTTGAAAATACGGAATCGCATTTGTTCCAATCGCCCGCACCGCATGCCTCCGATCCGGTTCGCTCACGTGTGGATCCAACAGCCATTGACTCAAGGACAGCTCATCGAATCGCGGTTCGCCGAAAAAAGTCACCCCGAAAATGATGGCTGCGACGACGGCAAACGCACCGGCGACCGCGAGCACGTAAATTTGTTTCCGGCGTGTCATGGTTTCTTAAACGGGGGACATGGTGGGTTGCCGACGGAGATTTGTCCGCCTTTTTTGGTACAGGTCGGAGCACAATTATGGAAGGGACTTGCTCAATAATTGGCATGCAATCGCTGCCGACTTCACGTAGTGTTGTCCGAGAATATGAACGCAAAACGATTGATCACCATAGCGGCGATATTGCTCGCGACAGGTGGCCACGCGGGCGCGGCGGATGCCGGTCCGGAGTACGTGGATCTGGCGGGCTTGCAACAGCACCCGCTTGATACGGCGAATCACAAGGCGACCGTTCTTGTTTTCGTGTGGCACACCTGCCCGGTGGCCAATTCCTATGCGCCGGAGATCGAAAGGATTTATCAGGATTACAAGGATCGCGATGTGGCGGTTTACTTGGTTCAGGTCGACCCGGATCTCAAAGTGGAAAAGGCGCGACGACACGCGAAGGATTACGGCTACACCATGCCCGTGATCATTGACCGGAAGCACGAGCTCGTGAAACGCACCGGTGCTGAAATGACACCGGAAGCAGCTGTGCTCCTGCCGGACGGAAAACTGGTTTATCGGGGACGCATCGACGATCGGCAGGCGGCGCTGGGAAAACGAAGACCGGCCGCCACCGAGTCTGATCTTCGCGACACACTCGACGCTGTTTTGGCGGGGGAAAAACTGGAACCGCGCACCACCAAGGCGGTCGGTTGCTACATCCCCGAGACGCAATAATACGTGCGGCGGCGCGCGCGGAGGTTCAGGTCTTCAGCCGGAAACCAGACGCAGTTGAGTTCGCCCTTCACCGTGTTCGTCCGGCTGATAACCGTGTGCCCCGGAGCGTTTCATCAACCGCGATATACGCAGCGGGCGGTGCAGGTTTCGGCCACGACGATTTCTTTCAGGAGCGGCAGTTCGGGGCACAGGCGGTCCCAGATCCAGACGGCGACGTTTTCGCTGGTGGGATTTTCCAGGCCGGGGATTTCGTTCAGATAGAAATGATCGAGCTGTTTCCAGAGCGGATTGAACGCGGAGGAAATATCGGCGTAGTCCATCACCCAGCCGAGCTTCGGATCGTTCTCGCCTTCCACGACGACTTCCACCTGGAAACTGTGGCCGTGGAGCCGCCGGCATTTGTGATCCTCGGGCAGATGCGGGAGAAGATGGGCGGCTTCAAATTGAAACGTTTTGCGGAGTTCGAGCTTCATGAAATTTCTTTTTCAAAAACCGGGCAGGGCGGGGGTGCCGTTCAGACCATCGAAGGGCGATTGGACAACTTGGGGAACGGGATTGGCGGCGGGTGCGTCGGGTTTGCCTTTCCGCGCCCAATTCAAATCAATGCTCGGGCAAGGTTCCTTCTGCGAAGTGGGTGATACTTGAATTCCCTTCGCACCGATGGATTTCAGCTTTTCACTGACGACCTGAGTGGACAGTTCCGGGGTGTTGCAATCCCGGCTCAGGTGCCCGCAGTAAACCTGACGCAAATCATCGGACGCGACCTGTTCCAATACCTCGGCCGCGGCATCGTTCGAGAGGTGCCCGTGCCGGCTCATGATGCGTTGCTTGATGCTCCAGGGTCGTTTGGTGTCTTCTTGAAGCAACTTGAGATCGTAGTTCGTTTCGAGCACGAGGACGTTCGAAGGTTTCACGCGATCAATGACTGCCTTCGTCGCGTGACCCAGATCCGTGAGGAAGCCGATGTTACCCCCGTTGGTTTGTATCAAAAAACCGACCGGATCATACGCGTCGTGCGGGACGGAAAATGTGCCGACCTCGACATCGCCAATTTCAAACGACGCACCCGTTGAAAAAATCCGGCAATCGAATTGAACCTTGAACTGGTTCTCCACCGCTTCACGAGTGAGGCGATTGCAATAGAGCGGAATGTTCAACTTCGCGGCGATCATCCCAAGCCCTTGCGTGTGATCGCTGTGTTCGTGGGTGAGCAGGATGCCGGTGAGCGTTTCGGGCGAGCGACCGATGCTGGCGAGTCGGTTGCGGATCTGGCGTCCGCTGAAGCCGACGTCGATGAGCAGGCGCACGTCATCCGTCTCCAGGTAGGCGCAATTGCCCCCGGAACCACTGCCCAAAATGGTGAAACTAACCGGCACGGACCGACCTTAGGAAGCGGGCTGTAGGGCGGCAATATATTTCCTGAAAATGATCCAAACGTTGACGCTCAACGGCGGATTCATAAAGATGGCTGGGAACCCACATTGAATTTATGGCGAAGAAAAAGGCTGCGATCAACATCACGTCCATGCTTCACGAGCATCGCGTGTTCAAACCCGCGAAGGAGTTTTCCAAACAAGCGCACATCAAATCGATGGCGGAGTATCGGAAGCTCTACGACGAATCGATCAAGTCGCCGGACAAATTTTGGGGCAAACAGGCGAAGGCCGAATTGAAATGGGTCACGCCGTTCAAAAAGGTGATGGAGTTCAAGGCACCGGATGCGAAGTGGTTTCTGGGCGGGCAACTCAATGTCAGCTACAACTGCATCGACCGGCATCTTGAGGAAGGCCGCGCCAACAAGGCCGCTCTCATCTGGGAAGGCGAACCCGCCGCAGACGGCACGCCGGGCGAGGAACGCACGCTGACCTACCGGCAGCTGCACCGCGAAGTCTGCCGCTTTGCAAACGTGCTGAAGCGTAATGGAATCACGAAGGGCGACCGCGTCATCCTCTATCTGCCGATGGTGGTGGAGGCCGCGATCGCAATGCAGGCGTGTGCACGAATTGGCGCGGTGCATTCGGTGATTTTTGGCGGGTTCAGCGCGCAGTCGGTGGCCGACCGGATTCACGATTGCCGTGCGAAAATGGTGGTCACGTCGGACGGCGGTTATCGGCGCGGCTCGATCGTGAAGCTGAAACAGAATGTCGACGACGCGATGAAGCTGGAGGAAAATGGCAAGTCGCTGACCAAGTCGATCACCAGTGTGATCGTGCTGCGCCGCACGGGCCACGATATCACGATGAAAAAGGGCCGCGACCTTTGGTGGCATGAAGAGCTTGGGAAAGTCAGTGACGACTGCCCGGCTGTGCCGATGGACAGTGAGGATCCGTTATTCATTCTTTATACGAGCGGTTCCACCGGGAAACCGAAGGGAATTTATCACACAAGCGCTGGTTACATTCTCTACACCAAATTGACGGCGAAGTACGTCTTTGATCTCAGGGAGGACGATGTTTACTGGTGCACCGCAGACGTAGGGTGGATCACCGGTCACAGTTATCTCGTTTATGGGCCGCTCTCGAACGGCGCGACGTGTGTCATGTACGAGGGCGCTCCCAATCATCCCGGGCTGGATCGCTTCTGGAGCATTGTTCACAAATATCGGGTCACCATTCTTTACACCGCGCCCACTGCGATTCGAGCATTCATGAAATGGGGCAGGGAGTGGCCGGACAAACATGATCTCAGCTCGTTGCGGCTGCTCGGCACCGTTGGCGAACCAATCAATCCCGAGGCGTGGATGTGGTATCACGAGGTGATCGGCGGCAAGCGGTGTCCGATCGTCGACACCTGGTGGCAGACCGAGACCGGCGGCATCATGATTACTCCGTTGCCGGGTGCAACCCCGACCACGCCCGGTACCGCGACACTGCCGTTCTTCGGAATTCTACCTGAAGTCGTCGATGATGCGGGGGAAGCCGTGCCGAAGAATACCGGCGGCAAGCTGGTCTTGCGCAAACCGTGGCCGGGCATGTTGCGAGGAATCTGGGGCGACAAAAAACGCTTCCGCGAAGTCTACTGGAGCGAGGTCAAGGGCAGCTACTTTACCGGCGACGGCTGTCGTCAGGACAAGGCTGGAAACTTCTGGATCGTCGGCCGGATTGACGATGTTTTGAACGTGTCAGGGCACCGCATCGGGACGGCTGAAGTGGAGAGCGCGCTGGTCAGCCACAAGGACGTCGCGGAAGCGGCGGTGGTGGGTCGTCCGGATGAGATCAAGGGACAGGCGCTCGTCGCGTTCGTGACGTTGAAGACCGGCGTGAAATCTAGTCCGGATCTGGTGCGACAGCTTCGCGATCACGTGGGGAAAGAGATCGGTCCCGTGGCGAAGCCCGACGACATCCGGTTTGCCGAGGCGCTTCCAAAAACGCGCTCCGGCAAGATCATGCGTCGCGTTCTCAAACAGATCGCCGCCGGAGTGGAGATCAAGGGCGACACGACGACGCTTGAGGATTTCAACGTGATCGCGCAGTTGAGCAAGCCGGTGAAATAGGCGGCCGGCACAGCCGGAGATGGACGGGGGCAACGACTTTAATATTGCTCATACCAGTTGTTCCTGGACGAAAATCTGCGGCTTTCATGGATGGGGTTTGCGGGCTGAGCAGACAAGATTCTCAAGCGCGACAGGAAAAGTGCTTGCCGTATCCGGCAGGCGCACTATTTTCTGCCGCTTCGGAAGCCAATGTAGCTCAGTGGTAGAGCAGCGGTTTCGTAAACCGCAGGTCGTCGGTTCAATCCCGACCATTGGCTCCATTCTTTAACCACAGGTGCGGCAACAAGTTGGTAGCGCTGCATCAGCGCGATTCACCTGAATCTTCTCCTCGCAGATCTTCGTCCAGTGGGCTGACTGAAGCGGCAAATACGCAACTGCCGCAGAAACGAGGAACCAACGTGCCGGCGGCGCTGACCGGGAACTATCACAGTCAGTGGTGACCGCCCGGTTCCTGACGGCGCCCATCGGTGGGAGGATAAAGCATTTTCGACAGATCAAGAGGTTTGGGCAACGATTCCCAATCAGGCGGTTGGGCGATCAGGAACAAATTTTCTTTTCCCACCGTCATCCGACCCACGGCTTCCGCCACGGTGGCGAGGGTCGGTCCGAACGCACTGCGATATTTTGGAACCGGCCACAGCCTGGCGTTTCGGTCGCCACCAACCGTCAGGACCAACGATGCGTCCGGGCTGAATGCCGCCCAAATTTCCGACGAGTCATCACTTTGCAGCGGCTCCGACACCGGCGATCCCGTCGCCGGATCCCAGACGCGGGTCCTGCCATCCTGCGAGCAGGTCAACAACCAGCGGCTGTCCGGGCTGAAGCTGAGTTGCGTCACGCTGGCGGAGTGTTGTATCAGGACCGGAGCCGTCCCCGCGCCCAGCCGCACAACCTGCGCGGTGGAATCTGTCGAAGCCGAGGCAAGCCAGGCGGAATCCGGACTGAATGCGGCCATAAGAACCGAGTTTTGATGCCGCAGCGGCTCACCCGCAAATCTGCCGGTCGCGGCCTCCCACAAGCCCACATGGGTTTCCTGTCCCGCTGCGACGAGCCATTGACCGTCGGAGCTAAAATCTGCATGACGCACCACGCTGCCAAACAGCAACGGTGTCCCCACCGGCCGGCCCGTTTGCGCATCCCACAATCGAAGCTCGCGGTTTTCGCCATAGGTGACGATTCGTTTCCCTCCCTGATCAAATTCAGCCCCGATCAATGGAGCGCCATGATTCATGTCGGGCCCGGTCCGCTCTCCCGAAGCGCCATTCCACAAGCGCGCAATACCGTCCGTTCCGGCCGTAAGCAGCCGTTGGTCATCGGAGGAGAATATTGCGCTGTAAATAGGTGCCGGATGAGTAAGAGGGAACCCCGTGGCCTGACCGGTTCCGGCATCCCAGATTCTTACCGTTCCTTTAATACCGAAGGTGAGAAATTGATCGCCACCGTGGTTGTAGCGCAGGGAAAGCACGGCGTCCTGCTGTGCCTGGATTACCCGCCTGAGTGAGCGATCACCCACGTTCCACAAATGGACACGGCCAGCCGTGGTGCCGGTGGCCACGGTGGAGCCGTCGGGCGAAAATTCGCCACGGATGACCCGGTCAGCATGTGCAAGCAGAATTGGTTTGCCGGCCGGTGGAGACAAATCCCACCACGCCACACCGGAGTAGCTGCCGGTTACCAGTCGACGTCCGGTGGCATCGTAAGCCACCTGCAACGGCGCCGTTATGTGAACCAGCGTCGCGCCCAGAGGCTGCCAGTTGACCGTATCCCAACGGCGTCCCCTGTGGTCGTGCCCCTGCGTCATCAGCTCCCGGCCGTCCGGACTGAACTTCACCGACGTCACATTGCCCTGATGAAGCAATTGCGGTCCGATTTGTGCGCCGGTAGTAGTGTCCCAGACGAATGCCCGATTGTGAGAGGACCAACCTGCGGCAGCGAGGAACCGACCGTCTGGACTAAACTCCAGATCGGTGCAGGTTGTCTCCAGGACCAAACGCATGGGGGACGCATCCAGATCGTCGAGCGCCCAGATCGTCAATGCGCTCCAGCCGGAGGCGACCGCCAATCGACGGCTCGCGGGATCAAACGCAAGCATCTCACCACGACCGGGGAGATTAAATTGGAGAGGTTTTTCCGCACCGTCTGTCACCGGCAAAAGAGACAGAACGCCAGACTCCGATACGCTCGCAAACCAGCTGCCGTCCGGACTGAAGTCCACGGAGTTGACAGTGTCGTCGGTCGGGATTGGCAGCCGGGTCCCGGTCCAGCCGCGTCCGGCGGCTGATCGCCACCAACGAACCGTGTTTTGCTGATCCACCGTGGCCAGCATGGTGGCGTCGCGGTTGAAGAGCAGCAGCCTCACCGGTGATTCGTGAACCAACACGGCAATTGACACCTGCGGTTTCGCAGTTCGCCACAGCCGGACAGATCCGTCGGCATGAGCGGATGCAGCCAGTTCGCCGTTCTCATGGATGGCGGCAGCCGACAACCATTCATCCGGCCCCGCGAGGGCCGCATCCCACGTCTGGCCGGTGGCCAGTTCAAGCCGTCGGAACGCGCCATTGCGGGCGACGCCGGTGGAGAATTGCCCGTCGGTTGTGAACCCGACTGCGAGCACTTCCGCGCCGCTGCCCCATGGACTGACCAATGGCACGGCGAACGAGCGCTGGCTCAAAGCGGACATGAGCCTGGTGCCCACCACGTCGTCGTCCAGTTGATCGCGCAGGAGATGCGCTAGCACCGCCAGTCCCTTCGCGGTTTCATCGCCGGCCAGATAGCCCTCTGCATTCTCCAGCTGAAGACGCCGGACCACCTGATGCGTCTCGTCGCTGGCCAGTTGCAGACGGCGCGCCACGAGTGTGGACCCGACCGAAAGCGTAAGCAGCGACAACAGGCTGACCCCCAGCAACGCCGCCCACGCCGGTTTGCGCAGGCACCAGCGCCAGGCGGATTCCATCGTGGAGACCGGCCGTGTCTGCACCGGTTCGCCGCGTCGCCAGCGTTCGAGATCTTCGGCCAGTGCGAGCGCCGACGAGTAACGTCTCGACGGTTCCTTTTCCAACGCTTTCAGGCAGATGGACTCCAGATCGCGGGACAATCCCAGTACTCGTTTTCGCAGTGGAAGCGGAGGTTGCTCGACGACCTGCCGCAGGGTCTCCAACGGCGTGCGGGCGAGAAAGGGCGGGGTGCCGGTCAGCAGCTCGTAGAGGATTGCGCCGAGACTGTAGATGTCGGCGGAGGTCGTGACCGCGTCGCCTTTGCCGGCGGCCTGCTCGGGCGCCATGTAACTCGGCGAACCCAGAACCGACTGGTCCTGCGTGAGTCCGGCGTCAGATTCCTGGAACTTCGCCAGGCCGAAGTCCGCGATGCATGGTTCGCCATCGGCATCGATGAGAATGTTTGACGGTTTCAGGTCGCGGTGAAGGATGCCGCGTTCATGCGCGTAATGAACGGCGTGCGCGACCTTGATCAACAGGTCCACGCGCGTCGCCGGATCGCCCGCCAGCTTTCGATCGGCCAGGCATTCATCCAGTCCCGCACCCTGGATCAGCCGCATCGTGTAGTAGCAGACACCTTCCTGCTCACCGCTTTCGTAGAGCGAGACGATGCGCGGATGATGCAGTCGCGCGACTGCGGCCACTTCGACCTGAAAACGGAGCCGCGCGGCCGGCGTCGCACGTCCTGCCGGATGAATCATTTTCAACGCGACCTCGCGTTCGGGATCAAACTGCCGGGCGCGATACACCACGCCCATGCCGCCGCGCGCGATCTCCGAGACCAGTTCATACGAACCGAAGAAACGCCGTTCGGCGGCCGCCGTTCCTTGCGGCAGCACCGGCGTTTCTTCGATGAATTCCTCGGGCGGCGGAGTCAGCGCGAGCAACAACAGGCAACTGGGACAACGGTCGCCCAACGAATTCGACGACAACACCCGGCCGCACTCGGTACAGGTATGTGTAGTCGGCGTCATTTCAGATGAGTCATCCATTGATCATTAAGCAAACGCGAAAAAAAGTCACAACATCCGATACATTTCAACGTCGGTAGGGCGACGCTCCCGCGGAGCCCTGATCAAAGCTCCATCGGAGCGAAACCAAAAGCGTGCCGTCCCTTTGGGACTTTGAAATGGGCTCAGCAGGAGCTTCGCCCTACCGACTGCAGCGCACTGCTCACTGCCGCCCCAGCACGTCGATAAGGTGACGCAGTTCCAGATCAATCTCCACCTCATCGGCCACGGTGCGGGCAACCTCTTCACGCATCAGTTCCGCGTAACGCCGTTTCATGCGATGCACCTCGGTCTTTACCGCGCCCTCGGACATGCCGAGTTGCTCGCCGAGCTGCGCATAGGTTTTCTCCGTGCGCTCACCCGGCATGTTGCCTTCCAGCAATTCAAACCGGTCACCCTTGCCCGACGCTTCGTATTCCGTCCGCAACCGCAACCGCGCGGCCTCCAGCAGGGTCATCGCCCAGCGACGTTCGAACACCAGATCCGCGCTGAGCCGGTCCGCCGGTTCCAGTTGATAACGTTGTTCGGCGGTCAGCGAATCCAGCGCGATGGGACGCTGGCCACCGCCGCGTTTGAGGGCTTTCTGACGGTCCCATTCGTTGGCGAGAAAACACTTGAAGGCGGTCAGCAGAAACCAGCGGAACCGACCGCGTCGACGGTCGGCCACGCGCAGATAATCCTTCTGCAAAAGGCGCGCGAAAAATTCCTGGGTCAGATCCTCCGCGGCTTCCACGTCCTGACCGGCGCGGCGGGCGTAGGCGTAGAGCGGATACCAGTAACCCCGGCAAAGCTCCTCCAGCGCCGCCGCCGCTTCCGGCGATCCGGAATCACCGGCGGCGAGCACCACCGTCCAGTGCGTGGTCGCGAAAACACCAGCTTTGTTGATGGGCTCGGACATGTTGGCAGCTCCGCGCACAAAAGCTGACACAGCCGTCCAAACGCCGCAATCATAGGATGCGAAGTCGTCGCGCGAGAGAGAGAGCCAAAAGGTAAAGACCGTCGCTCCGCGCGGTCCGGGATGGGCTTTGCGGGATGAGGATGCGCAGGAAGGCTGTGGAAGTTTACAGGCGGGGCCGGCGGCGAGTTCTCGAACGCTCGGACTGGCCCGGTGAATTTGGACCCGTCAACACGCCCAACGGCGCGCGCGGAGCGACACGCCCTACCAAGTTGGTCGCCGACAGATGGTTCGCCTCCCCCGATTTCAGTTACTTCGCACACTCTTCGTAACCTTTCGCGGCAAACGCTTAAGCCTATACATGAACCGTCTTGGGTAACGGCGTTCGCGCGCTCTTCGCTGAATTCTGCCGACCCGCGTTGTTTGCCGAGATTATGAACATTTCATCCGAATCAGGCTGTCATCCGCGAATCTGGCTGGTGTTGCTGACGGCGTTGCTGTTCGCTCCGTTCGCCGGTGTCGCCGCGCCTGCCAATGTGACCGTGACCATTCCGCAGGTGACGCTCGACAACAACTGGTTGCTCGACACCGACTCGGCCAACGACACGATCCGGTTTGGGGTCACCGTGGGTCTGAGTCGCAATCAGCCGGCCGCGTTCGCCCGGACCATTCCGGTGACATTCCGCACCCGCCTGCGCGTGGTCGGCACGACGACGTCCGTCGGTTCGGCGGACACGACCGTCAACGTTCTCGTGCCCGGCGTGGTCGCCGCGCTGCCCGTGGCCGTCAATCTGGAGTTCGATCCCACGGTGGTGCTCAGTGAAGATCTGAACTACGAAATCGTCGTCTCGGTCCTGCACAACGACGATCCTCCCGGCGGCGCAATCCAGACCGATCACACGGTCATCAACGGCCCGCACAGTTTTGGACATTTCGATGGCAGCCTCTCCCTGGGCGGGCTGAGCGGCACGATGTTCTCCTTCTCCAGCGCACCGGTAAAACTGGCCGCCGACCAGTCGTGGCGTCTCTTCATTCAGTCCGGCCTGCTCGCCGGTGGCGCCCCCTTCAACAGCGGAGCGCCGGCCACGGCTTCGATCGATGTCCTCCGCAACGACGCTACCGGTGCGGCAACGCTGACCACCGGTTCGGTCAATGTGACGCCGCCGCCGGGACCGCTCAACGTCAACGGCTGGGTGGTGGGATTGGGACCGGTGCTGATCAATTCCGCCGGCATGTTCGCGCAGTCCTTCACGCTGATGTTGCCGCCGGGCACGGGCTGGCGTCTGAACGACTTAAACCCCGCCACCACAGAAATGCTCAACCCGGTGTTCTCGTCTGAAGGCGTCGTCCTGAACCTGGGCGCGAACTTTCAACCGTCCGGCGGCGCGACGGGTGCCTTCAACGCGCCCCGCCAGTTTGTCGATGAGCGGCTGGCCGTCGGATTTTCCGGCACCGGCTGGCAGTGGGATCTCTTCCACCTGCGGCTGCCGCAGCCAGCCACGCGCTTCTTCCGCGCCTGGTATTTCGATCAATGGAAGGACCCGGGAGTTAAGGGTGAACTGCCCGACAGCAACGACGGCTTCTGGGATCGCCTGAACGCCAGCGCCAGCGGCGATCTCCTGATTGCACCGGGCATGACGGGCGGGTTTAACACCACGCTCACGTTTGCCAACGGCGTTTTCTCAACCCACTTCCCGCACGGCTTCGTCGCGCACACGGGTGGCTCGCTGCAACTGGTGAACAGCCAGCCCTTGTCGGCGCAATCGTCCTTCCCGCTGGCGACCGTCACGATGATCACCTATCGCGGCTGCCGGCCAGAGGATGCACCGCACACCCTGCCCGATCCGGCGACCCGTGAAGGGTTTCAAGTAGGTCCCCGGCCCTTGCGTTTCACCGCGCAAGGAAGCCTGTGGTCGGAAGGGCTGCCCGTGGCCGATCCCAATCCGCTCGATGACTTCATCATCACGCGTCGCGCTGCTTCGGGCACTGATCCCGACACCGGACTGCCCGTGCATCAGACGGACAACTACGTCGCCAACAACATCCAGATCCTTGTTCCCGGCCCGGTGGTCGCCGCCGCGGATGGATTTGACCGGACGGACGACAGCAACAACACGGTCGATGAACCAGGCGAACAACCGGCTGAGTTCAATCCCGCCCGCTGGCTCCTCACCGGCCTGCGTCCCGCCGCTGGCGATGTCCTGGAACACCCCGGCACGACGGACTATTTCGCGGGTGCAGGCGATTATGCGGGCGCCAACTTCCGGGGCTTCGCCGGGTTGCACGGAATTTCCCGCGTCGGTGGTGGCCAGCTCGGTCCCTATCAACTCGACACCTGCCAGAAACTCTATGCCCGCGCTTCCGGTGTGAGCGGTCGCTGGGTGGCCGACGCCGCGACGCTGCCGCCTTCGGTGCAGGTGGGCGGGCCCGATCCGTTCACAATGACGATCAATGAATGGGCCTTTCAACTCATCGGCAACCAGCCGCAGTTCGAGCACAGCCAGGTCGCCGGTGGCCTGACGCTGCCTTACCCGGCCGACTTCTCGCTGGCGTTTGATCAAATCGAGTTCAAGTGCTGCGGCGCGTTGGATCGCATGTCGCTCGCCGGAGGCGAGGCCGTGCGCCAGCTCGCCTACTGGCAGCAGAGCCGCATCGCGATCCAGAGCGCGCGTTTCGTGTCCGCCGCCGCATGTTCCATGGACGACTCCGGTCTGGAACTGGCCGTCCGCGCCCGTGCCAACGGCTTTCCCGCAGAACTCGACGGCGTGTTGATCTTCCGGGGCAACGGCCGCATGACCACCGGCAAGGAAACCGCCCTCGCGGCGAGCGCCCTGCACGTGCCTTCCGCCAGCCCGTTCGCCGGCGACTACCACATCGAACCGGTGCGGCACGCTTACTACAACGATCCGCCCATTTCGCCGGCCGCCGACGAGGGCTGGATCAACGTGGCGGGCATGGTTGCTCTTCCCTATTTCGAGGCGATGGAAACTCACGCGCAGATTCATGGCATCGAAAATCCCCCGTTCGATCCGGACGTTATCCCGGGAATGCAAGGCGGCTGGTCTGCCAACAACCAGACCTATTTCAGCAGTATCGAGTTCGACAATGTCCATCGGGGCCTCCCGCCCGCGTTTGACGAACCCGTGCCTTATCTTACCAGCAACAACGAGACTTACCTGCCCCGCGCCGAGAAGACCTGGTTTGGTATCATCCCGTTCGACTTTCCCGTCAGCTACGACGCGCTCACGCGCACCTTCCGCTCGCTGGAGAAGAAAAAAATAAACGTCATCATCGCCGAGGCCGATGCCGATGTGCCGCGCCTGAATGGCCGGGAGGCGGCCATCGAATTTGGCGCCACGTTCGGGCTCAGCCTGAACAACATTTTTGCGAACGCGCTCGAGCTCGCGACCGGAGAAATTATGGAAGGCTTCGGCAATCTGTCGGTCGGCGCAGCGTTCACCGACATCGACGCCGGCCTCGACGAACTGGACAGTCTCCTCTCGCAACAGGTCGATGGAGCCCTGGACGTCGCGCTGAGCCCGATCTTTGACAACGCGTTCATCCAGGCCGCAGCCAACGTGCTGAAGACCACGCAAGACACGGCTGGTGCCCTGGAAAAGATTGAGTTCAATCTGACTCTGCAAAGCCTGATCGCCGAGGCCGTGGCCGGTAATGTGACTGACCGGCTCGGCCCGCTCGGCGACGGGCTGCAAGGCATGCGCGCTTTCCTTGCGCCCGGCGAGGAGGCTCAGGTCGGCGGCTTCATGCAGCAGGCGATGGATTTCTTGAATCTCCCCGAGGGGTTTGACCTGTTGAGCGTGCCCGAGCTGATCCAGCTCGCCGGCATCGAGGCGGGTCCCATGCGGGAACGGTTGGAGGAATTGCGCTCCCGCATGCAGGAACTTCGCGAACTGGTGCAGAACGTCACCGGTCTCGACGGCGAACTGGATGGGCTGCTGACGGGTGCCAATGTCGAGTTTGCCGGACTGCAGATGGACGTTCAGGATTCGTTGGAGGACTACTTTGAAACCGTGTCCCTCGATCCGGGTTCGTTCTCAGTCGAGGAGATTGAAGCGCGCATCCGGGCGGAGGTGAAGGCACGCATCTACGCGCTGCCAGTCATGAGCCAGGTGCAGAACGTTCTGCGCTTCCGATTTTATCATCTGGACCACCTCGTCAAGCAGGTGCTCGCCAGTGCGCTGGATCAGATCAACGAAGCCATCACCGAGGCGGTTGCCGAGGTGGTCGATCTCGACGGCACGTTGGGTGAACTCACCGGCGTCGGCAATTACCTCCAGGCGGCCAGCCTCCGGGGTGAGGCCGTCATCACCGGTCAGGACCTGACCTACCTGTCGTTGCGCGCGCACACGGTGATTCACACCCAGCCGATCGCCATCGCCCTCGATCCTTTCTTCGAATACCAGCAACTGTATTCGGACGGCGCGGCCGCCTGCGATCCGGCTCTGGTTCCGGCGATGTTCAACCGCATCACCATGGGTGCCACGGTCGCTCCGGCCAACGTTCCCTTCGGCAACGTCAATATCACGCTTTCGACCCAGTTTTCCTTCACCGACGGCGGCAAGCTGATTGGTCTCAAAGGAAACCTCGAAACCTTGACCGACGGTCTGTCGTTGCAGCCGGTCAATTTCGACCGGATGAGCGCGACCCTTGCGGTGAGCGCCAACCAGGGCGCCGCCAACTTCGAGTTCTATCTCGCGGCCGAAGCCGAGGCGACGCTCTTCGGCAGCTCCGGCCCGGTGCAACTGCCGTTCTCCAACTACACGATGCACGGCGGGCTCTTCGTCGGCCGCACCTGCACTAATTTGCCTTACGCGGCGTGGGCGCCGCAGTTGATCCAGGACCAGTTGACGCCGCCGTTCATCGGCGTGATCGCCAGCGTGAACGGCAAGTTTCCCTTCTACGACGTCGGCTGCCTGTTGAAGGTCAAGGCGGGGGCGGGCGTCGGCGCCTTTGGCTTTCTTCAATCCGACCCGGCCGACTACTCGAACTTTAACTTCGGCGTGGGCGGCTTCCTGCGGGGCGAAGTCAGCGGCGAATTCCTCTGCCTGCTTTCGGGCAGCGGCGCCGTCGAACTCAGCGGCTCAGCAACCCAGGACGGAGCCAGTCTGCTCGGCAAAATCGAAACCGATCTCGAACTTGGGCCGTGCCCCTTCTGCATCAAGGTGGACTCCGACTTCGGCGTCACTCTCGATACCAGCAGCAACCCCGCGCTTTCCGTCGACTTCTAACCGCTCATGAACACTTCTACTCTTTGCCGCATTCAACGCAGCGTGCTGGCTGCCCTGGCCTTGAGCGTTGCCGTCCTCAATGGCCCGGACAACACGCAGGCCGCCACGCCCAAGATCGTGGCCGTGGCGCAGGTCGGCAATGTCGCCACGCCCGGAACCCGCTACGTTTTCATCCAGTTGCAATTCCTGGAAGGCGCTACCAAGCACGCCGGTTACGCCGTGTATCACAAGCAGGGACTGGCCACCGACCCGGGCAACTACCTACGGCTCGCCGTCCTCACTCCCACGGCGCACGCCCCCACCTTGCATGCCTTGCTCGAGCGGGCGGCGGCGGCCGGCTTCAACAACGTCAAACTGGACCAGGATCTGGACGGCATCCTCGCCGCCGGCCCTTATCCCAGTCTTGCACAGAAGCTGTCCGCATTTCTGAGCACCGATTTGCCGGGCGGCTACGACCTGCAGCAACGCGAGGCGATGCGTCGCGTGCATCCGCAAATCAACCTGGCCGAGGGCCGCGCCTACATCGCCCGCGTGCCCGACACCAGTTTCAACACTTTCGAAGTGCGCGTCATTGATCCCGTGACTCAGGTCGAAGGGCCGGTGATCGGACGGGTCACCACGCCCGCCACGCCGGCCTACCTTCCCGCACCCGGCGGCCTGTCTGAGAAACTGGAAGCCACGCCACGAGGTCACCTGCGCGTGCACCTCCGTTGGTGCCTGCCGGCGGCGCTCAGTGAGATGGCCTTCCACTGGAGCGGCTATCAAGTGTATCGCATTCCCCGCCAGCAATGGATCGCCGCCAATGGCGCTGAACCGCCGCTCAACCTATCGCGGGCCGCGCTTCTGGATGCCGTGAACAATGGCTTCGCAATCCCGGTGAACCGTGTGCCGGTGGTCATCACGGCACCACTGGGTTGCCCGGTCCAGCCGGCGAACGACGCGTTCTTCATCACCGACGACAACGACTCGGCTGATCAAGCGGGCTTCGCACCCGGCGGCGTGGAGTTCCCCGATGCCTTTCAGGCGACCTATTACGTCGCGGCGCTCGACCATTTTGGACGCATTGGCAATCCGAGTTCCGGCCTGCCGGTGCAAATTTGCGACCGGATGCCGCCCGCCACGCCCTCGCGCATCCGCGTGGACAACATTTACAAACAGGAAGGCGCGGCCGATCACGCGTTGCGGATCAGCTGGCTGCGAGATGATCCCGCCGAGGTCCGGCGCTACCATCTCTACCGTTTCGATAACCCGGATGACGCCTTCGTCGAACGCGCCTCTGCACTCTGGCCCGCCACGCCGAACCGGATCGCCGTCATCAACAACATTGGAACAAGCGAACGCGTCAGTATCGCCGACCTCACGCCGGGTGCCTCACAACTTCCCGCGGACGACGGACGCACCCGCTGGTTCGTGCTCGTCGCCGAGGACGCGACCAGTTGTCCGTCGCCCGCCGGTTTTGGCAACCTGAGCGGAGCCAGCGGACCAGTGCCGGGCGCCCTCTACGACCTCGCCGGTCCAGGTGAACCGCAGGGCCGCCTGCGCGTGCCGTGCTGCCAGATCGACGTTAATCAGTCGTTGAACACGACAGTCCTCGGACCCCTGAGATTCACTGCGAATCGCCTCAACCATCGGATTGCGTGGGTGGAGTTTCGTGACCAGCTCTCCGGTGATCTGCTGGGGCGCTATCAATTCCGCGCGCAAAACCAGATCGTTGCCCAACCGGCGTTTTCAGGAGCGGGACGGTTCCAGGCCCGCTTTGGCACCGCCAACGACAAGGTCTCAACCTGGTTCGGCACGCAACCCCAGTTCAATGGTCCGAACTACCCGGAGCACATCTGGAATGGCGACCTGAACTGCAGCACTTCATCATCTGGCTGTCCAGGTGGCTTCATTGATCCGGTCGATCCGGACACCGGCGAGTTGGTCGATGTCTGCGTCAATATCGAAGGCATGCCACCCGAGGTGTGGGATGCCGCTCTCTTCCGCCGGCTGGGCGACGATGGCCCGCTCGTGCTGCAGCACCGCGCCCGGGTGGACACGAACGGCGACGGTGTGCCCGATCTCGCGAACATCTGTGAAACGGCACCGCCTGCAAATCCGGGACGCGCCTGCTACTTCCTGCAATACTACGATCGCAATGGCAACCCGAGCGTGCTGACGCTGGTGGGCTGCGTGGACACGCCGGGCACCGAGGGGTTCCCCACGCCGCGCCTCACTCATTTCATGCCGGCGGCACCGGTGGTTCCGGGGCAACCCGTGACCGATTCCGTGATCGCGTGGTTCTCACCGCGGCCGGGAGTGGACCGATTTGAATTGTCGCTCACGCCGCCACCGCCCGGAGCTGCCCACATCTTTCAGGATGGCAACGAAGCAGGTGTGGGCGAGTTCTGGGGCGTCGTGGATTCACCACGGCTGGCCATCGGCTTCGGTGATGATTCGCCAAACTTCGCCATCAACCTCGGCTTGGAATCCGGGAAGAACTATCGCGCCCGCGTGCGCGCCGTGGGATTGGGCGCATACGGCGAACGCGAAGCGGGCGAGTGGAGCGATGAACTGCAGATCACCTGGCTGCAAGAAGACCCGGCCGGCGGCGGCCCACCCGTCGATTGCCCGGTGCCCTGGCCGGCACGCGCGGTCCCCGCGTTGATCATTGACCCGGCCCGCGAGCTCGAAGCGCTGCTGGTGAACTGGACCGATGTCATTCCGGGAACCGGTCCGCAGCCGGCCACCGAGCTGTGGATTCGGGTTGGATGCTTCGATTGGAGTGAAGTCGTGAATTCATCGCAACCCGGCCAGTCCGCGCCCACGCCGCCACGCATCCTGCTTGATGACCTGACGCCGCGGCTGCAGGTGCCGCTCGCCTTCACGGTGTATCTGCATCAGACCGATCCGGGCAGCCGCGGCACGATGTTGCAGGTCAGTCACTACGTGGATGAGATCCTCACCACGTCTCCGGCTGCCGGTCAAATCGACATCATTGATCGCGCGTTCGCCGTCCGGGGGTTGAGCATCAACGAACCGCCCTGCCTGTGGTTCCGGGTGCGTCATCCCTTGATTGCCAACCGCAACTACCGCGCGGCCGTGGTCCTTCACGGCGAGGACCGCGAACCAATCGAGGTCCTCCGGACCCGCGTCGTCAACGCTTCCAACCCGATTCAGCCATGAACACATCGCCTTCCATCTCGTGCCTTCTGCCGGGCCGATCGCTGCGCGCCATCTGCTGCTTGCTGTTCGCATGGTTGCTCATCGCGGCGCCGTCCACCGGTCGTTCAGCGGTCGACTTCCTTCTGGACATCAAGGGTATCGACGGGGAATCAGCAGCGGCGGTCTACGATGACGACACCGGTATCCTCACGATCGGACGACACCTGGAGCGTTCCGATCCGGAATGGAAATACATCTCGATTCGGCGGTACCTGAGTCACTTCGACGGCCGCTTCCTGACGGCGGCCGATTTGAACAACGACCAACTCGACGACCTCATCCTCCCCGGCTACGCCGCCAACAAACTGCTCGTGATCTGGGGGCACACTCTCGATCAACCGCAGATCGTTCCCGAGACGTTTGACGTCGGGGCCGGCCCTCTGGCCGTCGCGATCGGACAACGGTCGAGCAGCGGCCCGGCTGAGCTTTTGATCGCCACGGCCGGCTCGTCGCAGCTGGGTTTGCGCGGTTGGAACCTCGTCACGGGAACACCGCTCACGCCCGTCACGTCGTACCAGGCTGGGTTCGCGCAGGAAGGCCTGCCAGGTGCGAAAATGATCAGCGGCCTAAAGGCCTCAACCACTCCTGGCGGGATTGGGATGCTCCACCGCGATGCCGGTTCGGGCGGGTTGCCGACGCTGAGCATTTTTGCCCGCAACCCGGTGCCGAGTTATGGCCCCGGCAATTCCATCCGGCGGGTCCCGTTCACCCACGCTTTCAACGAACTCGCCAGCGGCTATCCGAACGGAGCGACGCAGCCCGGCTGGTTCCTCGCCTTCGCCGATGGCCTCAGCACGATTGCCCTGGTCCCGTACGGCGTCGGCGATTCCGTTTGGATCGATCTGGGCAGCCCCGTCCAGTCGGTGAAGTTTCTGCCGGATGTTGATGATGAAGTGCTCGTAGTGTTCGCGAATGGAGAGCTTCGCCGTTACGACTTCACTCCCGGTCAGGGGCTCACGCTGCTGCAACAACTGACTCCACCGCCCGGGCTGCAATTCGCCGGAGCGGTGGGCTCTGACGGTGAACTGATCACGATCGCCAGCGATCCCAACGGCAACTCCGCGCAATTCCAACTGTGGTCCGAAGGCCCGACCGGCTACGGGCTGGTAAAGACCGGCGACTGGCCGGCCGCACCGGCCGCACAGGACAACGTCACGGTGGCGCTCTACACCAGCACACCGTTCGGGGGCACGCCGCCGTTGTTGATCGAGTCCTTTGCCGCCGGCAACTGGGCGGCCGGCGCGCAAGTCATCGGCAATCAGATCAACGCCGTGGTCGAGACCTTCGGTGGCCCGGCAGCGGGCCTCGGCAGCCCCATGCCGCAGAGCCTCCAACCCGGCATCGCGCCCGGAGCTGGCTCGACGGCTCTCGGCAACCAGTGGGAGCGTTCATCGAGCCTTTACTACTTCGGCTCTCCGGTGGCCAACGGACTGGCAACCGTTGCGATCAACCCGCCGGCCGGGAACTATCCGAACTCGATCCAGATAAGTTTTCAACCCGGCGTCGGGGTCACCCCTCACTATCGCGTCAACCTCGGCGCATGGCAGACCGGTGCGGGTCCGGTCTGGCTGGCGCAGAGCGCAACCGTTGAATTCTACGGCGAACACAATGGCGGCTCACTGAGCCCAATCCAGACCGCCGCTTATTTCATCGATCAGCAACCGGATGCCGATGGCGACGGCGTGCCCGATGCCATTGAGTTGCTCGCGGGCACCGATCTCACGAAGGCCGACAGCGATGGCGACGGCGACAGCGACTTCAAGGAGCTGATCGGAGGCAGTGATCCCAACGATCCCGCCAGTCGGGCCGGACCTCACGTGAAGGTGTTCGACGGAAGGTTGTTCAGCTTCGTATGGAACGACGCGCTATCGGCGGTGTTGCCGGCGGATGATCAGGACCTGTTCTTCTCCGATCCGGCCAGCCCGGGGCAGGCGCCCCAGAAGGGCACGAAGATTCCCGGCCTGCACCGGGTCTCGGACGTGACGTTGAAGCGCGGCATTCTATCTCAGCAGGCCTGGTTTCCGGCCGGCTACGCAGTGGAGGGGATCGGCGGGTTCGGGCCGGCCATGACCGCATTGGTAGGCATCGAGTTTCCGCCTGTGCCTGCGATCCCGATCGACTTGAATGCCGCCGACCCGGTCGCCGCCTGGCTCGTGGCGGCGCAGGCGGCGCTGGACGATTTCCACGCCAAGCCGCCGGAGTTCACCGTCGGCCCCGCCAGCACGATGGGGGCGGTGATCATCGAATACTGGTACGGCAGCCGACTGCTCGAACTCGGCCGCATCTCCTCGCTCACACAACGGCCGCGACTCGCGGATTCGCCGAACTCGCCGTCCGTCGGTTTCATGAGTGCCGCGGACATCGACGCGCTCCAGCAACCCGCGACGCTGTTGCAACCGGGGCACGATATCGCCCAGGTCTGGCAACTGCTCAACACGGCCATCCAGCTTGAACCCGAGTTCGAGCCGTTGCGTCGGGCGGCGGAGGCGGCCTTCGCCCAGGCGATGCTGGCCGCGCTAACGGACTCGCCACTCGATCCGCCCATCGACGCCCTCCGGCGGCTGATCAGTGGTGATCCGGTGCCGGCCGGTTACCTGTTTCCGATCGTGCAGGCGACGGCCATCAACCTCCGCGACCTGATGTTGGCGCTCGTTGATCCACGTCCACAGGTGGAAGTCACCGGTGAGATCGCCTACAACGCGCACGACGTGGAACTGGAAACGATCAGCGGCCGCTACACTCTCTTCAAGCCCGACGGCAAGCCGGTGCGCGCATCCGGCTCTGGCTGGCTTGTCCCCGGCGCGACCGCCGACGTGCGTGGATTCCTGCTGCCCGGTCCGCCGCCAGCCGGCACTGTCGGTGAAATCGAGGTGCTCGAGTTCCAGATCACCGCAATGCCGGAAGCTGGTTACGCGGACCTCGACGGCAATGGTCTGCCCGACGCCTGGGAACAAATCTTCCTGGGTGGTCTCGGTTCGCCGCTGGGCGGCGACACGGATGGTGATGGCTACCTCGACCCCGAGGAACTGTTCGCCGGGACCGATCCCTCAAACAGTCTGCTGATCCCTACCGGTCCTCCGGCCACTCCTCGTGAAATGCGAGTGGCCTTTGATTCCAATGTAGGGCCAGCGGTGGAGTGGGACGGTTCCTTTGGCGTGGATTACGAGCTGTGGTCCTCAATCAACCTGATCAACTGGCAGCCTGTTCCGACGCCGGTGTTGAAGAGCGGCGCCCAGAGCCACACCGCCCCGATCGAAGGGAATGCGGACAACGAATTTTATCGCGTCCTGATCAAGTTTCCGTGGCTGCAACAGTAATGCGGCTCGGGAAACCATGACCAGGGATCTTCGTATTCAACTTGAGAGCCAGATCGGGCGTTGGTTGGGCTCGTGCAATTTCGAGCAAACGGATTCAGGCAAAGGGTGCTCCGCTTCGTTGAACCGATCGGTCATCCCAAGAAAATACACTGGCGGGGATTCGGCGGCGGCTGACGGTCGAACGATTTGACGCTGGAATTTTTGACAGCACGAATCACGTGACAGACGAGGCTCAACTGCTGGAAATGGAACGCATTCACTCGCAACCATCCGGGCCGCACGCTGATCCGGTGGCTGAATCTACGGATCGAACGATCGTGATCAGGTTTCGCGGCGCGAGCCGGTGTGGTCAACCCTTGCCGCGAAGGAACGCAAACAACGGCGGCCAGTAGGTCCGGCAAAGACGGGTCAACGCCTCGTTCGCCGGCCGCACGCGGGCTTCGCGGGCGGACAGCACCACGGTCCAGTGCGTTGTGGCAAACGTCTGGGCTGTGCGCTCGGATCGATCTGTTCTGGCGGTCTCTTCGTTCACTCGATGAGACTGGACTGGCTACTCCATCCGCTGAAAATAGGGAAGCTGCGAAATGCCTTGGAAAACCAACCCCCGCGTTCGTTTGCGTTTCTCGTTAAGCTCCGCAGCCGAAAGGAGGAGGGCTCCAAAGTGGAATTGGCTCGCGGAGATGCGGGGCGTCAGCGAGGCAAAGCGGATTCGACTTTTCGCAGCGGCTTGATCAAGCTTCTGAGGATGTCCGATTTGATCCCTCAGTTTTCTGACGTTGAAGACGCCGCCGTACGCATCCGGAGATACGCCCACCAGACGCCGGTCATGACGTGCTCGGTGTTGAACGAACGGTCGGGCCGTGAGTTGTTTTTCAAGTGCGAACTGTTTCAGAAGGTTGGCGCGTTCAAATTTCGCGGAGCGTGCAACGCGGTTCTGAAACTGTCGGAAGAAGACGCGTCGCGCGGGGTCGCGACGCAGAGTTCGGGGAATCACGCTCAGGCGCTCGCACTCGCCGCGAAGTTGCGCGGAATCACCGCACACATCGTCATGCCGCGAACAACGCCGTCGGTGAAGAAGAACGCGGTCCTCGAATACGGTGCGCGCGTGATCGAGTGCGAACCGACGCTGGTTGCGCGGGAGTCGACGGTGGAGCGAGTGTGCGAGGAGACCGGGGCGATTTACGTTCCGCCGTACAATTATCCGGACGTGATCGCAGGGCAGGGGACGGTGGCATTGGAATTTCTCCAACAAGTTCCTGAACTTGACGCGATCATCGCACCCGTCGGTGGCGGCGGGTTGATCAGTGGAATCTGCCTGGCCGCGAGATCGATCAAGCCGCACATTCGAATCTTTGGCGGTGAACCGGCCGGCGCGGACGATGCGTTTCAATCAAAGCTGGCGGGAACGATCATTCCGCAGACCTCACCAAGGACGATCGCCGACGGCCTGCTCACAAGTCTCGGTGACTTGACGTGGCCGTTTGTGCGCGATCACGTCGAACAGATCATTCGTGTGTCCGAGGACGAAATCGTTGGCGCGATGCGGCTGGTGTGGGAGCGGGCGAAGCTGATGGTTGAACCGAGCTCGGCGGTGGCGTTGGCTGCGGTATTGAGCGATGAATTTAAATCAATTGGGAACCTGAAAAAAGTCGGCGTCGTGTTGACCGGTGGCAACGTAGACTTGGACCGGTTGCCTTGGTTGCGATAGGGAACGGTCACCGCCGCGTCACCTGTTCTGACCGAACAGCAATCTCAGACTGTTCATGACGACGATCACCGTGCTGCCTTCGTGACCCAGGACTCCGAGCGTGAGCGGGATTTCACCGGCAAGCGCGAATCCCACGAGGACGAGGACGGTGCCGAGAGAGACGAAGAGGTTTTGCTGAATGATTTTTTTGGCGCGTTGGCTGAGTTGAAAAGCGATCAGGAAATTCTCCAGCTTGTCACGCATCAGGATGACGTCCGCCTGTTCCAATGCGGCGTCCGATCCGCGGGCGCCCATGGCCACACCAACGTGTGCGGCCGCCAGACTCGGCGCGTCGTTGACGCCATCGCCGATCATGGCGACCCGATGCCCGCTTTCGTTTTGCTTCACGATGTAGCGCAGCTTGTCGTCGGGACGAAGCTCGGCCAGTACCTCGTCGAGGTTCAGCTGTTTTCGCACGGCGTCGGCGTTGGTTGAATTGTCGCCGGTGAGCAGAACGGTCTTCAAATGTTGGGCTCGCAGATCGTCAATGAGCGCCGCCGCTTCGGGGCGCACGTCGTCACGCATTCGGATCACGCCGGCAAAATTGTTTCCGGTGACCCACACTTCGGGTTGAGCGAACTGCGGACGTTCGCTGGCGTTCAGTATGGTCGTGCGATCAAACATAGTCCGATCACTCAGCGACTCGATGAACTCGCGTCGGCCGAGCAGGTAAACATGATCCTCGCTCCGGCCTGAAACTCCCTGTCCGGGCTCCGATTCGAAGTGGTCGAGTTCGATGGAATTCCAGTGCTGGCGTTTGGCGTGTTCCGTGATCGCACGCGAGAGTGGATGGGTGGAATGCTTCGCCAGCGACGTCGCGATCGTCGCGAGTTCCTGTTCGTGTCCGGGCGGATTCGTTTCAATCGATTCGACCGTCAAATTGCCCGTGGTGAGAGTGCCGGTCTTGTCGAGCGCGACGATGTCGACTTCAGCAAGTTTTTCAACCGCCGCACCGCCGCGAAACAGAACACCGCGCCGCGCCGCACTCGCGATGGCCGCGAGAATCGCTGATGGAATCGACAGCACCAACGCGCATGGCGAGGCAACGACGAGCAATGTCATCGCCCGGTAAAACGCGCTGCTGACGGCTTCCGTGGAAATGAACGGCGGCAATCCGTAGCCAAGCCACCAGACGAAAAACATGATCAACGTGAGCATCAGCACGATGACGGTGTAGCCGCTGCCGAACCGGTCGGTGAACCGTTGCGATGGTGCCTTGCTACGTTGCGCCTCGCGAATCAGTTGAATAATTTTTTGCAACGCGCTTTCGGCGGCAGGTCGCGTAACTTCCACCCGCACTGCTCCCCACAGATTCATTGTGCCGGCCATGACTGCGTCACCAGTTTGTTTGTCGGCGGGCGTTGATTCACCGGACAACGTCGATTCATCGACGGCGGTCGTTCCCTTGGTGACCTGGCCGTCGACCGGAAACTGGGTGTCCGGTTTGATGGCGAGCATCATGCCGGGCAACAATCGTTCGACCGGTGTTTCAATTTCATTTCCAGAGGCATCGATGACTGTGGCGGTCTTGGGCGCGTCGGCAAAGAGCGCGTTGATCTCCTTCTGCGTCCGGCCAAGCGCGAAATGTTCAAGCGCGCCTGAAATCGAAAACAGAAAAAGCAGCATGGCTCCTTCGCTCCAAGCACCGATCGACGCGCTGCCGGCCGCGACAGCGAGCATGAGGAAGTGCACGTCGATGGCTCGCTCGCGCAAACGTTCCCAAGTTTCCTGTGCAGGAAACCACGCGCCGGACAAATACGAAGCCGCGAAGAGAACGACACGAACCGTTTCATGCGAGGTGAAGTATGCGGTGACACCGAGCACGCCACAGAGGACGGCGGCGAAGAGTTGCCATTTCCATTCGTCGAAATGGACGTGTTCGGGGAGTTCGACTTCGCGTTGAACAAAACGCGGAAAGGGGATGTTTCGCCACTGCCAGAATTTCGGAGCGGTCGGGCAGGTTTTTCTGGAGAAACGAGTCGACTCCGGCGTTCGCACCACGTCCAGCAGTTGGAGCGAGTCGGTCTCAAGCGGGTTGGGGCAGGTTCGGCAGTCGTTCGTTCCATCAATCAGGCCGCAACCCGCGTTTGTTCCCGCGCTGGTTCCGGCCGAAACGGCTTCCCCTACTCGTGCCTCGAGCGTCGAGGGGATATCCCGGCCCATGGTGGCGATGGTGAGTTCGGTACCCGCGTTGGGGACGACGACCGCCTCGAGTCCCGGTTCCTCCACCAGCACCCGGGACATTTCGCGGGCAAGGCATTGAGGGGCTGAATTTGACAAGCCGGACTTGGATTGAACGCCGTTCACGGGTTCAGGATGATATGAAGAGGGGCGGAAATCGAGTCAATCAAACCGCGAAAAGGGGCGAAGTGGGGGGCTTACTGGATTTCATCAGAGAATTCCAAATTTGCGATAACGGTAACGTTTGTTCGGAATCAGGGTAACTCCGGTGAACAAAGTGTGAATAACAGAGGTTGATTTAGGAATTGACTGACAGAGTGTTAATATACCATAAATTCCCGCAGATATCTGTAAAGTGGTGTGCACGTCGACCGATACATAGAAAAGTGACTGAACTGGAAGTCAGTTTTGAAAAGAACTACCTGGGATATGCCCGGCATGGCGTTGATGAGAAACGTCGGCTGCAGATCCCGGCTCGCTGGCGTCCGTCCGCGTCCAAGATTGAGCTCACCATGTTGATCTGGCAGGGGCATCAGGAAGGCACCTGCCTTCGGGTGTTTCCGCCGAAAGAAATGCAGGCGCTGCGGGATAAAGTGATTGGGATGGAGAGCAACCATCCGAAAAAAAAAGCCCTCGAGTGGGTCGTGGGCGCGAATTCGGAGAGTGTGATGGTGGATAAGTCGGGTCGTGTCTGCCTGCCTGACCGGATGGCGAAGGCGGCGGGCATCGAGAAAGAAGCCGTATTTGTCGGGTTGTTAAATAAATTCGAGATCTGGAGTCCGGAACGGCATGCCCCGCAGAACGAAAGCTACACTGCGGTGGCTGGAACGGATTACTTCGATGAACTTGCGTGATATGATGAATGCACTGAAATTTTTAGCGGTGGATCGCAGTTTGGATTCAGGAAAAGACTGTGTCGGACGTTTTCAGATGCGCGAGCCCGGGATGCTTCCGGTGCTCAACGAGCGACGACCAGCAACTGTCGCGACCAAACCGGAAGTTCACGCGAAACCCCAGAAGCCGGGCCGCTCGATGTGGCGTCGGCTGGTGGGTTGGGTGGGGCGAAACAGTTCGTCAGATATGAACGCGAAAGCCGCGCCGGTGGAAAACCAGCCGGAGCTGCAACCGGTTCGCGAGGTTGTGCCGGAAGTGTCGGTCGCAACTGCGCAGGCGGTCGATTCGAAGCCGGACGGTGGCGGTCGGTTTGCCCGGTTCGCGGGTTACAACCCGTTCCACCGGACGGAGAAAAAAGTGGTTCAGGCTGAATTTCGTTTCGAGAACGTGCGCGTCGTGTGCAACGAGCTGCACGACACGGATTTCATCATCAAAACCTGATCGAGGTTTTTGGAATAATGCCAGGTGTCCTTATTCACTCACAAACCGGTGCTGTTGGCGGAAGTGCTGGCGAACCTGCAGTTGTCGGACGGCGGCCGGGTCGCCGACGGCACGCTGGGTGGAGCTGGTCACGCGGAAGCCATGCTTCGGGCGGTTTTGCCGACTGGATTTCTGTATGGCTGCGATCGCGATGGCGTGGCCATTGAAGCGGCTGTCGGGCAGTTGGCGCAGTACGCCGGTCGTTTTGAGATCCGGCGCGGGCATTACGGCGAGCTCGCGGACTGGGTGCCGGGTGAAAGTTGTGACGCAGTGCTGCTCGATCTCGGTGTGAGTTCGCCACAGCTGGATGTTCCGGAACGCGGATTCAGTTTCAGTCACGACGGCCCGCTCGACATGCGGATGGACCAGCGTCAGCCGCTCACGGCGGAACAAATCGTCAACGAGTACGGCGAAACTGAACTGGCCAATATTTTTTGGGAATACGGTGACGAGACGAAGTCGCGGAAGATCGCCAACCGTATCGTGCGGGTGCGGGAGACCGGACGGATCACGTCGACGGCGCAGTTGGCGGAACTGGTCGAGCGGATTCTGCCGAGGCGCGGCAAGAAATCGCATCCGGCGACGCGGATGTTTCAGGCGTTGCGAATTGCGGTGAACGACGAGATGGGCGGGCTGATGCGTGGGCTGAATGCCGCGACGACGCTGTTAAAGCCGGGCGGTCGGCTGGCGGTCATCACGTTTCACTCGTTGGAAGACCGCGCTGTGAAACGGTTCGGGCGGGCGCTCAGCGCCGAGTATGAATGGGACGATGACGCGATGCGGCCGGACTGGTCAAGACCGAGACAACCAATTTTGAAGATCGTGAAAAACAAAGCCATCAAGGCGGGCGCTGTGGAACTGGATGAGAATCCACGGAGCCGCAGTGCTCAGCTGCGTGTCTACGAAAAACTGAAAGGGTCCGCATGAACAAGCGCCAACAGTCCGTCCAATTCAGCACCGTTGCAAAGGTCCTTCTGGTCAGCCTGTTTCTTGGCGGTTCGGGCGTGGGGTATGTTTTGCAGAAAGGGCAGATCCGCGATCTGAAAAACCAGCGGGACGAGAACGAAAAGACCATCGACGGATTCGTGAACGAACAGCGCCGGGCGAACACCGATCTTAACCGTGCCACAACGAGTCCGCAGATCAATGCCTACCTGTTCGGCCACAGGATTCAGATGCAGCAGACGGATCTGCGAAAAGTTGTCACCGTCCGGGAGCCGCAGTATTCGGCAAGAAATACGAAGATGTCGCTGGTGCGGCAGTGACTAAAATTTTAATGACGACGTTAAACCATAACAATCATACACCGGCACCTGCGGCCTGCTTTCGTTCTATGGAGGAACCGATGGCCGTGGGTGACCGGTGCACTTAAAACCATGATCAAATCAGCCCAATACCATCGATTGATGTGGATGACCCTGCTGGTCATCATCGCCTTTTTTGGGCTGGGCTGGCGGCTGGTCGACCTGCAGTACCTCACGGCGGCGGAAACCAGGCGGAAATTCGAGGAGCGCTCGATCGTCGAGGAGATCGAAATGCCGTGGCGTGGCGAGATCACAGATCGCAGCGGCAGCACGCTGGCTGCGTCGGTCCGGCACTACAACATCGGGGTGGATCCCCAGTTCAACGGGCCGCTCTATCCGGAAGTCGCGCGAGTGATCTCGCCGATCCTCGGTATTCCTCAGGAGCAACTCACCCGGCGGATCGGTCCTGCCGAGTATCTTGACACGAAAACCGGCGAGATGAGGCCCGTAAGATTTGTCAGTGTTGCCAACGCCGTTTCTCACGACACTCTGGAGGAAATTAGGGCGGCGTTGAAAACAATCGGCGCGGATTGGGATGTTTCTTCCCTGCCGAAGGACACCCGGCAATTCCTGAAAAATGTGCGCAGCCGGGGCGTCTACGTGAGCCGCGAAGTGCAGACGCGGCATTATCCAAACGGTGGCATGGCGGCCCCCGTTCTCGGCCTGGTAAACAGCCGTGAACACAAATCGCCGGCGGCGTCGGGCCCGGACTATTTTATCCAATATGGAGCCAACGGAATTGAAGCGGCCCTCGACGAACCGCTCGCCGGAACTCCGGGCCGGGTCCGGAAAGCGCGAACGGAACTGGTCGAGCAGGTGACCGACCGGTTCGCCGCGAGGGACGGGTCAAACGTCGCCCTGACCATCGACCGCCGAATTCAGGAGGGCGCCGACAAGGCCGTCCAGCAGGCATTGATCGAACTTGGGGCGCAGAGTGTTTTTGTGACGGTGATGGATGTGAACACCGGTGAAATCCTCGCTCTCTCGAGTGCTCCGAGTTTCGACCCCGCCGACCGGACCACCTTCAAGGAAGAGCATTCGCGGCTGCTGCCGCTCACGGAAATGTTTGAACCGGGTTCGATCATGAAGGCGATTGCGATCGCCGGTGCGCTTGAGGAAAACGCCGTCACTCTCGAGACGAGCATTTACTGTGAAAAAGGTTACTGGGCCGCGCCCGCCAGGCCGTTGACCGACCTTCCTCACCACTACGAGGATTTGACCGTCAAGGAGATCGTGACCAAGTCTTCCAACATTGGGACCGCAAAGATTGCCGCACTGCTGGGCGATGACCGTTTTTATGCCTATATGAAGGAATTCGGCATCGGCTCAAAAACCGGAATCGGGCTCTACGAAGAGGCGGGCATTCTTCACCCGCGCGACCAGTATCGACCGGTGGATTTCACCCGGTTGCCGATCGGATACGCGTCTGCCGTCACCCAGCTTCAGATCGCCTGCGTCTACTCTGCGATCGCCAACGGCGGCACGATGATGCGTCCTCAGATTTTGAGGCAGATCAAGGAGCGGAACGGCAACGTCATTATCGATTTCAAGCCGCAGCCGGTGAGACGAGTGATCTCGGCGCGGACCAGCCGCGAAATGATGCAGGCCCTGCAGACGGTCACCGAAACCGGCGGAACGGCCACGACCGCCGCGTTGGATTACTACACGGTGGCGGGGAAAACCGGCACCGCGCACAAGTACACCGGCGACCCGAACGTGCCGTACGACAACAAGCGTTACTATGGTTCGTTTGTCGGTGTGTTCCCGGCCTCCGCTCCGCGGATCTGTATCGCAGTCACCGTGAACGAACCGGAGAAGAATCGGGGCTATTTCGGCGGGAAAGTCGCCGGTCCCATCTTTGCGGAACTGGCCCGTCTCACCGGACAACATCTCAACATCAAACCCGACAAATCACCGGAAGCGCCGGATCAACTCCTGTCCCTGAACGTGGACGACTGACCATGAAACTTCGGCAACTCTTGCAATCGGTGTCGACGCTTGAAGTCGAAGGTTCGCTTGACCGTGAGATAACCGGTCTTGCGTACGATTCGCGTCGCGTAACGCCGGGGACCCTGTTCGTCGCGCTGAAAGGGCAGAACACCGACGGGCACAATTACATCGAGGACGCGATCGAGCGCGGAGCTGCGGCGGTCATTTGCGAGCGGGACGGATTTCCGACCGCGCACACGACCATGATTGTCGTGGCTGATTCACGTGAATCGATGGCCCGCGCCGCCACCGCGTTTTATGAGAATCCGAGTTCCAAGCTCAAGGTGATCGGTGTCACCGGCACGAACGGCAAGACGACCGTTTCATTTCTCGTGAAGGAAATGTTGCTTGCCGCCGGCATCAAGACCGGCCTGCTGGGAACCATCCGTTACGAGATTGGCGACCGCGTGATTCCCGCCGCCCGCACCACTCCCGAGGCGCTGGAAATTCAGCAGATGCTCGCGCAGATGGTCCGGTCGGGTTGCGAGGCCTGCGTGATGGAAGTCAGCTCGCACGCGCTGGATCAGCAACGCACGCTCGGGGTCGAATTTGACGTGGCCATTTTCACGAACCTGACGCAGGACCATCTGGATTATCACGGCACGATGGACGGCTATTTCGCTGCCAAAATGAAACTGTTCACCGCGTTGCAGCACGGCGAAAAGAAAGGTGCCGCGGTGGTGAACATCGACGACGCGTACGGCCAGCGGCTCCATCGCGAACAGGACGTGGCGGTGAAACTCACGTACGGACTCGGACAGTCCGCGCAACTCCGCGCGCATGACATTGAACTGCGTCAGGACCGCACCATCTTCAATCTCGAAACGGATGGAAAACAGCTGAGGTTCGAGATGCCTCTCATCGGTCGTTACAATATTTACAACGCGCTCGCCGCGATCGGTGCCGCCACGACGCTCAACATCAGCTGGAAACTGATCCAGAAAGCACTCAGGAAAATGTCGCCCGTACCCGGTCGTCTGGAGAGGGTCTCTGCCAATGAATCATTCAACATTTTTGTCGACTATGCCCACACCGGCGACGCACTGGAGCAGGTGCTGAAAACCGTCCGTGAAGTGACCGAAGGCCGGCTGCTGCTGCTTTTCGGATGCGGTGGCAGTCGCGACGTAGGCAAGCGCGCGAAGATGGGCGAAGTCGCCGCGCGACTCGCGGATTACACTCTCATCACCAATGACAATCCGCGCCGCGAATCTCCCTCTCACATCGCAGGGCAGATTCAAGAGGGCTACCGACTGGTACGTGACGACAACTTTGGAATGGAACTCGACCGGCGTCGTGCGATCGAGGACATCATCAATATGGCCCGGCCCGGCGACACCGTTCTCATCGCCGGCAAAGGCCACGAAACGTACCAGGAATTTGACGACACCGTATTTCCCTTTGACGACCGGGTGATCGCCCGGGATGCGCTGGCCGCCCGTGCGCTGCGTGAGCAGACGCGTTCAGGCTCGCGTCTGGACTGTCTCCTGGTCTGAATGAAAATGGAAAGCCGCACCCTCAAATATTTGAGTGAAGCGTGTTCCAGTGAACTGTGTTCCGGTTCACCGGATGCACCGGTGCGCCGTGTTTCCACGGACTCGCGGACGGCGTCCGAAGGCGACCTGTTTCTGGCGATTAAAGGTGAACGGTTCGACGGTCATGCATTCGCCGCCAAAATTCTTGAACGCGGTGCGGCCGGTGTTTTGATTCAGAAAGAGTACGCGCTCGAATCATCGACCCGAACCGCCGGGGTCATCCGCGTCGACGACACGCGGCTTGCGCTCGGACAGATCGCCGCGCGGTATCGAAAAGATTTTGATTTGCCGGTGATCGCGGTCGCCGGATCAAACGGCAAGACCAGCACCAAAGAATTGCTTGCGGCGGTGTTGAGTCAAAAGTTTCCGGTGCTCTGGAGCGAGGCCAGTTTCAACAACGACATCGGCGTGCCGTTGACGTTGCTCCGGCTGGAGTCCTCGCACCGGGCGGCGGTGCTGGAAGTCGGGACGAATCACCCTGGCGAACTCGCGCCGTTGATCCGCATCATCGAACCGCAGATCGGCGTGATGACCAGCATCGGACGCGAGCACCTGGAATTCTTTGAAGATCTTGACGGCGTGGTGAAGGAGGAGGGCGCGCTCCCCGAGTTGCTGCCCGCAAACGGATTTCTGTTTCTTAACGGCGACTGCGAACGGGCCAATGAATTAGCGGCCCGTACCAAGGCGACTGTTGTTCGGGTTGGCATGCATTCGAACAACGCGTGGCGGGCAGAAAACATCCGGTTCACCGGATCGGTTCAACAATTTGAAGTGCGCTCTCCGAACGGCCGTTTCGACGGCACGTTTGAATTGAAGATGTTGGGCCGCGCCCAAGTCGGCAACGCCCTGCTCGCGGTCGCGGTGGGTGCTCATCTCGGTCTGTCACGGGATCAGATCGCTGATGGTTTGAGAGAGTGTCCTCCGGCCAAGATGCGAATGGAACTTCTGGAATTTAGCGGCGTGCGAATCCTCAATGACGCCTACAACGCCAACGTTGACAGCACCCGCGTCGCGTTGGTGACGATGGCGGAACTGCCGGTGAGGGGAAGGCGGATCGTGGTCTTGGGCGACATGGCTGAGTTGGGGAAGCATGCGCATGCTGCGCATTTGGAAGTGGGCCGGCTCGCAGCCGAATTGAAGATGGACCAGTTGATCGCCATCGGCACGCAGGCTGAAACGACCGCCTCGGCGGCGCGTGAAGCCGGCCTCTTGAACGCACGTTGTTGCGGATCAATTGATGAAGTGGCGAACCTGCTCACCGGAGAAATCCGGGCCGACGATCTCGTGTTGTTGAAAGGATCGCGGACGAGCCGGCTGGAGCAGATCATGGAACGTTTTACCAAATCACCGGTCACAAAGGATCGACCTGACAACCGGTGTTGAGCAGATGCTATTTTACCTGAGCCAATATATCACAGAGCTGACGGAGGGCACCGCATGGTCGGGCGTCGCTTCGTTGATGCACCTTTTCACGTACGTCACGTTTCGGGCCGTGGGTGCGGCCGTGACGGCGTTGCTGCTCAGCCTCTGGGCGGGGCCGGGAATCATCCGTTGGTTGAAGGCGTTGAAGTTCGGTCAGGATTACTCGGACAAGGCCGAGGAGGGCGGCGATCTGAAGGCGCGCATCCTCAGCAAGAAGGGGACGCCGACGATGGGTGGCGTGATGCTGGTGCTGATCATGGACCTGACCGCCTTACTCTGGGCGCAGTGGAACACGCTGCTTCAGCTGACGTTGTTAAGCGTGCTGGTTCTGGCCGGGCTGGGGTTTTACGATGACTACGCGAAGGTCACGAAACAGAACAGCGGCGGCGCAGCCGAGCACGTCAAGCTGATCGTCCAGTTCGGTCTTGCGATCTTCATCGCCGTTTATCTCTGGTATCTGCCGACCACGAACCATCTGGTGAGCGAAATCTCCATTCCGTTCATGAAGGAAACTTTCAAGGACATGGCATGGCTCGGGATCGGGATTACGGTTTTTGCGATTGTCGGAAGTTCCAATGCTGTTAATCTAACGGACGGTTTGGACGGACTTGCAATTGGATTGACTGCGATTGTGGGCTCGGTTTTCGCGATTCTCACCTACCTCGCGGGCAACAAGGTGTTCAGCGAATACCTGCTGATTCCGTCCGCTCCGGGTGCCGCTGAATTGACCGTGTTTTGCGCGGCGATGCTGGGTGCCGCGTTGGGTTTCCTGTGGTTCAACTGTCATCCGGCGCAGGTGTTCATGGGCGACACCGGATCGCTGGCGCTCGGAGGCGCGTTCGGCATCATCGCGGTGCTGATCCATCAGCCGTTCATTCTTGTGATCGCCGGCGGGGTGTTCGTGATGGAAGCCGGCTCCGTGCTCATCCAGCGTTACTTTTTCAAATACACCCGCTGGCGGTATGGCGAAGGGCGTCGCGTGTTTCTGATGGCGCCGCTGCATCATCACTACGAGAGAATGGGCTGGTATGAATCGCAGGTGGTGACGCGATTTTATATTCTGGGGATTTTGTTTGCGTTGGTGGCGTTGAGTACCCTGAAGATCCGTTGAGCAAACTGTCATGAACGATCTGAAAAACAAAAACGTGCTCGTGATCGGGTTGGGCGTCAGCGGACGTTCGGCCTGCGCGTTGTTGTTGCGGCGCGGGGCGCGGGTGTTCGCGGTCGATTCGAATGATTCACCGGAACTCGTGCAGCTGGTCAAACCGCTGAAGGCGGGCGGCGCCCGGATCACGCTGGGAAAAATGGAAGCGCCGGATGTTGACCTTGCCCTCGCGGTCCTGAGTCCGGGCGTGCCGAAGAATTGCGCGCTCGTCCGCCAGCTCGCTGAAGAAAAACAGGTGCCGGTCATTGGCGAACTGGAGCTGGGTTTCCGCCAGTCCGTGTGTCTGCATATCGCGATCACCGGCACCAACGGGAAAACCACGACCACCGAGATGATCGAGAGCGTGCTGACGCAGTCCGGTCGCCAGACCGTTGCGGCGGGCAACATCGGCCTGCCGATCTGCGACGTGGTGGAGCAGAGCAAGGATCTTGATTTTCTGACCATTGAAGCCAGCTCGTTCCAGCTCGAGTCCATCCACCATTTTCGTCCGAGTGTCGGGGTCCTCACCAATCTGACGCCGGATCACCTCGACCGTTACGAGTCGATGTCAGAGTACATACGGGCCAAAGCACGGATGTTCATGAACCAGCAGGCGTTCGACTGGGCGATCGTCCAGAGCGAGGCGTACGCGCAGATGCGGTCGCTGGGCATTTTGGTGAATTCCAAAGTGATCACCTTCAGCGCGAACAACCGCCGGGCGGATCTGTTCCTGGAACGTGGACTGATTATCAGCCAGCTGCCGGACTGGAGCGGCCCGTTGCTCAGCATGGATCAATGCTGCGTTTCCGGACCGCACAATGCCGAGAATCTGATGGCCGCTCTGGCGGTGAGCCGGGTCCTGCGGCTGCCGCTGAAACCGGTGATTGCCGCCCTGAAGAATTATGAGCCGGCCCCGCACCGCTGCGAACCGATCGCGGAGATCTGCGGCGTAAGATACATCAACGATTCGAAGGCGACGAACCTGGACGCGACCGCGCAAGCGATTCGCTCTGTGGGACCTATGTCAACCTTGGAGCCGAACATCTGGCTGATTGCGGGCGGGAAGGACAAGGGATTCGAATATCACGACGTGGGCCCGCTTCTCTCACAACGCGTAAAAGGTGCCTTTCTTTTGGGGGAAACTCGTGAGAAAATACGCGCCGCGTGGAGTCTTTTCACCCCGTGCACACTGGTGAATTCACTGGCGGATGCCGTGGCCCGTGCGGCGGATTCCGCCCGCCCCGGCGACGTCGTGCTGTTGTCCCCGGCGTGTGCGAGTTTCGACATGTTCCGGGATTATCAACATCGCGGAGATGAATTTCGCCGGTCCGTGCTTATGTTGCAGGTACTCCCCGCCGAAAAGCAGACCATTGTTAAGAATTAGAAACGGCCACAACAGATTAACGCAGAAATATCATGAACACACCCAACCCACTCATGCCCCAGGGTGCCCTCGAAACCCAGGCGAACAACAAACGCTCCATGATCAAGATCGTGGTCAGCACCATTCTCGCGATTCACGGAGTCGTTCTCGGCGGACTCCTGTTCCTCGGCTGCAAGGAGGAGGCCCCCGAAGCCGAGCCGAAGTTCACCGACAGCGGACTCAGCAATCCGGAGCCGATCACGAGCAACGATGATCCGTTCGCGTCTCTCAATCTTCCAAACACCGAGGCCCCCGTCGAAATTCCGGGCGGGATTCCCCGGCCGACGACCGATCGCACGATGCCTCCGCTGCCACCCATCGACAACAACCGCTTCGCCGGGACCGAAAGCCAGAACGTGGCCACGCCGGGCAGCAATCCGTTCGCGCCCACGAATGCCAACCGCTTCGTCCCAACCGAGCCGGTGCCCCAGCCGTTGATCGTCGAAGAGATGACTCCTTATGTCATCCTTCCGGGCGATACGTTCACGGGCATCGCGAAGAAACACAATCTGAAGCCGTCTGATATCAGCAGTGCGAATCCCGGTGTCGACTCACTCAAACTACAGGTGGGCCAGACCCTGAATCTGCCACCCGATGTGCAGGCGGTGACGCCCTCCGTTCCTGAGTCCGGAAGCCAGACTTCCGCCCGGGGGACGACCTACACGGTGAAGTCGGGCGATACCCTGACCCGCATCTCCAAGAATTACGGCGTCAGCGTCAAGGCCCTCCAGGAGGCGAACAATATTAAAGGCAGCCGGATCAACGTCGGGCAGAAACTCGTCATTCCGGTTCCGTCGAATTAGAGCGGTTGGGTTGACATGCTCCGGGCGTGATCGTGGCCGGTCACGCCCGGAGGTCCGTTTAGAAAATGCGTTCAGCAACTACCATTTTGGCGATCTGCGTTTCGCTTCTTCTGGCGATGGGAGTGGTGGTTCTCAGCAGCGCGGTGATGACGGCGGATCAGGCGTTGTTCAACAAGCAGTTGGTCCATCTCGCCGCCGGCGTCGTGATTTGCGCGATCATCGCGTGTCTGGATTATCGCTGGCTCAAAAAGCTGGCGTGGCCGTTCTATGTCGTCGCGCTGATCTGCCTGGTCGCGGTGCTGGCGGGCGGTTTGGTGAACGGTTCCCGACGGTGGCTTTCGCTTGGCCCCGTCGGATTTCAGCCCAGCGAACTGGGCAAACTTGCGTTGATCATCGGGATGGCGGCCTTCGCCGACCGGCACCAGCGCAAACTCGGCACGTTCAGGTACGGCGTTGTTTATCTGGGGTCCATCGGCGCGGTGATTCTTGGGTTGATCGCCGCCGAGCCGGACTATGGAACAACGCTGGTTTTGGGAGCGGTCGCGGGCGTGTTGATGTTGATCGTCGGCGTGCGGATCTCGCACCTTTCCGTCATCGGGATTGCCGGTCTCCTGCTGGTCGGAACGCTCATCTACAACAACGAGAACCGCATGAAACGGATCGACGCGTTCTTTCATCCTGAGAATCACCAGGGTGGGATGTCCTACCAATCCGAGAACGGAACCAAGGCGGTCGCGATCGGAGGATCTTTCGGCGTCGGGTTGGCCAACAGCCCCTACAAGAGGAAAGGCGTGGTGCCGTATCACTATTCTGACATGATTTTTTCCGTGATTGCCGCCGAGCACGGTTTGTTGGGCACCATGTGCACGATGAGCCTCTATCTGGTGTTTCTGTGTTCGAGTGTTTTCATCGCATGGCACGCCCGGGACATGTTCGGACTGGTGCTCGCCACCGGCGTCAGTTTCTTCATCTGTCTGCAGGCGGTCATCCACATCGCGGTCGTGACCAGCGTCATTCCCAACACCGGCATTCCGCTGCCGTTCATCAGCCACGGCGGAACCAATTTGATGTTCAACCTGGTCGCCGTCGGCCTGCTCTTCAGCATCGGCCGGCACGGGCTTGTGCGGGCCAAATCCAAGAACTCCAAGAACCCTTTTGACCGCCACGAGGAAGTGCCCGTGGCGCAAACCGCGTGATGAACGACGAACCGGACAAACCCCACGTTGCGATCGCCTGCGGAGGTACCGGCGGACATCTGTTCCCGGGGCTCGCCGTGGCTAGTGAACTGGTCGCGCGTGGTTGCCGGGTGACGTTGATCGTGTCTGAAAAGGAAGTCGACCGGCGCGCCGTGAAAGGTGTCGCCGGGATGAAGGTCGTCACGCTGCCGTCCGTCGGGCTCGTTCGCGGGCGCATGATTTCTTTTGCGCTGAGTCTTTGGAAATCCGTTCGCCTGGCGCGGGTGCAGTTCCGGAAGGACCGGCCCGATGCCGTGCTGGCGATGGGCGGGTTTACCGGCGCCGCGCCGGTCATCGCCGGTCGAAAATGCGGGGCTGCCTGTTTCCTGCACGAATCCAACACGGTGCCCGGTCGCGCGAACCGCTGGTTGAGCCGCTGGGCTGACAGAATTTTTGTCGGATTTGAACTCGCCGGAAGCCGGTTCAAGAACAAGAAGGTGAAGCGAACCGGAACCCCGGTGCGCGCGGAATTCAAACCGGTTGACCCGGCTCAATCCAGATCCGCTCTCGGTCTGCGACCGCAAGATCCCGTCCTGCTGATCATGGGGGGAAGTCAGGGTGCGTCCGGCATCAACCGGCTCGTGATCGCCGCGTTGCCGCGTCTCGCGAAACAATTTCCGTTGCTTCAGTTCATTCACCTCACCGGCGTCAACGACCTTGACCAGGTGCAGTCCGAATATCACCGGCTTGGCGTGAAGGCTCTGGTGCAGCTGTTCTGTTCCGAGATGAGCCACGCGCTTGGCGCGGCCACACTCGCCGTCAGTCGTGCGGGCGCGTCGTCGCTCGCGGAGATCGCCGCCGTACAGACGCCGTCGGTGTTGATCCCGTTTCCGGCGGCGGCGGACAATCATCAGCTGTCGAACGCGAAGGAATTCACGGACAGCGGCGCGGCTATTCTGGTCGACCAGGACGAGATGTCCGCGATTGATTTTGAACAGCTGATCGTGGACCTGTTGAGCCAGCCCGACCGGCTTGATTCGCTGAAGAAGAACCTGCGGCGCTGGCATTCTCCCGATGCGGCTTCGATGATCGCGGACGCGTTGTGTTCCGCCGGCCCGGTCAGGGCGAAAATGGAATGTCGGACCAACCGGACGACGACTGCGAACCCTCCCGGTTCCACGCCGCTGGTGAAAACCGTTCACTCCGTCACCGCATGAAACCGCTGACCACCGTTCAACTTAAGGATCTGCTCGGCCGCCTGAACAGCGGTGACCTGATCTACCTGATCGGCATCGGCGGGTGCGGCATGAGCGGCCTCGCGAACATATTTCTCGATCTCGGCTGGCGCGTGGCGGGTTCGGACCTCGCCGCGAATGCCGACATCGTTGAACTGCGCGAACGCGGTGCGGTCATTCGAATTGGTCATTCGGAAGATCACCTGGTAGGAATCGAACCGGCGCTCGTTGTTTTTACTCCGGCGCTCGCGCCTGATAATGCGGAGTTGGTTGAAGTCACGAAGAACAACTGGCCGGTGGGCCGCCGGGCGTTGGTCCTCTCCGCGTTGACACAGTTTGCCCGGTCGATCTGCGTTGCGGGAATGCACGGCAAGACGACGACGTCCGCATTGCTCGCCTACGCGTTGAAAACGATGGAGACCGGCCCGGCATATTCGGTCGGAGCCCGCGTTCCGCAGCTCAAACCGCACGCGGCTTGGGCCCCCGGTCGTCTGCTGGAGGATTCCTCGGACCGTTCCATCGTTCTTGAAACCGACGAAAGCGACGGCACGCTCTGCGAATTCCGACCGCACAACGCCATTCTGCTGAACGTCGACGCGGATCATCTCGACTACTACGCGGATCTCGACGCGGTGCTGGCGGATTTTAAACAATTTGCCGGCCAGACATCCGGTCATCTGGTGTATTGCGCCGACGATCCGCATCTCAAAGAATTGGTCGCGAGCTGTCCGCACACGACCAGCTACGGTTTCTCGCTTGCTGCGGATTACCGGTGCGAAATCCAGACCGCACTTCCGGACGCTCCAACACGATTTGAAGTATGGCACGGCGAGCGGAAGCTGGGCGGGTTTTCGACCCGCTTGATCGGGGTCAAAAACGTCAGCAACGCCACGGCCGTGATTGCCCTGCTTCATCGGTCCGGATTCGAAGCTGAACAGATTGCCCAGGCGGTCGCCTCGTTCAAGGGCGTGGCGCGTCGTCAACAGGAGCTGTTTCGCGATTCACGTTTTCGCGTGTTCGACGACTACGGGCATCACCCGGAGGAGATCACCGCGGTGCTGACTTCGCTCAAGCGAATCGCCTCGGGACGGCTGCTCGTCGCCTTTCAACCGCATCGTTATTCGCGCACGCAACACCTGCTGGCGGACTTCGCGAAGAGTTTTTCGGAAGTGGATCAGCTGTGGCTCGCCGAGATTTACAGCGCCAACGAACCGGTGATTCCCGGGATCACGAGCGATGTTCTCGCGGCGGCGATCCGGTCTCGCGGACAGTCCGTCGACGTCGTTCCTAATCTGCTGGATTTGAGCGCGCAAATTCGTGCCGCGATGAAGCCCGGTGATATGGTTCTCTTTCTTGGTGCGGGCGACATCACCCAGGTCGCACACGCTCTCGCGGCACAGCTTCGCGAAGAAACGCACGGCAGGAGCGACACTCTGTTCAGCGAGCTGAAGTCCCGTCTGTCGGACGAATCGACCGTGCTCAAGGATGAGGTGCTCGCGCGTCGCACCACGCTGCGCGTCGGCGGCAAGGCGGACATTTTCATCGAGCCCGCCTCCGAGGGCGAACTGTCGGCTGTCCTGAAATTCTGCAACGAACGACAAGTGCCGTTCGTTCTGATCGGGCGTGGCAGCAATCTGTTGATCCGCGACGGCGGCATCCGCGGCTGTGTCATCTCACTTTCCAACCCGTTCTTCAGCCGCTTGACCGTGGAGGAGAACCGGTTGATCTGCGGTGCCGGCGTGCGGTTGAAAATGATTTCGATCGAGGCGCGGAAACACCGTCTGACCGGTCTTGAATTTCTCGAGGGCATCCCGGGGAGTCTCGGTGGTTCGATGCGCATGAATGCCGGGGCGATGGGTTCGTGGTTGTTCGATGCGATCAAGAAGATTCGTTTCATGGACTATCAGGGCGATGTTCATGAACGCGTCGCGAGCGAAGTGCATGTTGAGTATCGCGGTTGTCCGATGTTTCGGAATCACATCGCGCTCGGGGCCGTGCTCGAAGGCGTGATGTCGCCCGAGGACGTGGTCCGCAGCCGGATGGACAGCTACAGCCGCAAGCGCTGGGAATCCCAGCCGCGTCAACCGAGCGCCGGCTGCATTTTCAAGAACCCGAAGGCGATTGGCGCCGGCCGGCTCATTGATGAGCTGGGTCTGAAGGGCACGCACGTCGGTGGCGCGGTGGTGTCGGACATTCACGGAAATTTTATCGTCAACGACGGCACGGCGACTGCCGGTGACGTGTTGTCCTTGATCGATCTGATCAAGGAGCGGGCGCGAACGACGCGCGGAATCGAACTTGAAACGGAAGTTGAAATCCTCGGTGAAGCGTGACCCCGGGAATGACACACACTAAATAAATTTATGATGCGAGTTCTGGGAATAATCCTGCTGGTTGGAAGCGTGATACTGATTGGTATCAACATCGGACGGTTCAGTTCGAGCACCGTGGCCCGTGCCCGCGATGAGGCGCCGGGCGGTTACGGACATCAGGCCGCCGTGCTGGAGGTCTCTGACGGTGTTTCACGCACCGTCAAATTCATCGTGATTCCGGCGACGCTGCTGTTGATTGGGGGCGTGCTCATAAACAACACACGGCGCGACGACCGGGTGCATGAACTGCACGTAGAAACAGGCGAGGAAAAACTGAACTGAATACTGTGGCAACCGGACTCAACGTAGTGGTGCTTTTGGGCGGTCCGTCCGCCGAGCGCGAAGTGTCGCTTTGTTCAGGCGGCTCCGTGGCGGTCGCGCTGGAATCACTGGGGCACCGGGTGACGCGCATTGATCCGCGACCCGGTGAGTTGAAACTTCCCGCCGGCACAGACGTCGTGTTCATCACGTTGCACGGCACCTACGGTGAGGATGGCCAGGTGCAGGCTGAACTTGATAAACTGGGCGTGGCCTACACCGGTTGCGGATTTGAATCCAGCCGGATTGCGTTCAACAAGGTGGAGACGAAACAACGCTGTCACGAACACGGCATCGCCACTGCAAAATTTTCTGTGATCGACCGGCCGGGGAGCAAACCTCCCAAAGATCTCAAACTGCCGCTGGTGTTGAAGCCCGTCGGCCAGGGTTCCAGCGTCGGACTCTCTTTTGTGGACGACGTGGCCGGATGGAGCGCCGCGCTGGAGAATGCGTTTGCGCACGGCAATGAGATACTCGTCGAGGAAAAGATCGAGGGACGCGAAGTCACGGTCGGGATTCTGGCCGGAATGGCGTTGCCTGTCGTTGAAGTGCGGCCGAAGGGCGGTCGCTACGATTATGAGAACAAGTACACCGTCGGGAACACGGAGTATCTGTGCCCGGCACCGTTCGCGGCGGACGTGACGATGCGGATTCAGCAGGCCGGATTGAAATCGTTTCTGGCCGTGGGCGGCCGCGATTACGGCCGGGTGGACATCATCGTCCGAGCGTCCGGCGAACCGGTGATGCTGGAGGTGAACACGCTGCCGGGGATGACCGAGACCAGCCTGCTGCCGAAAGCCGCCGCCGCCGCGGGCATCACATACGGACAACTTTGTCAGCGCATGATTGATCTGGCGCTCGAGCATCATCACAGCGACGCGTAACCGAGATGGCAAAAAAGAAGACCACCAACCGCCGCAACAAGCGACGCCACGTCCTTGATGTGAAGCTGGCCTCGAACCAGGTACGCCGCCGCCGGATCAGCCTCGCGATCTCCTCCGTGCTGATGATCACCGTGCTGGTGGCTTCGATCTTTTTTCTGTGGCGGGGCGGCTACTGGGCGGTCCAGCATTTTGTCTACAAGAACAAAAATCTGAACATCGAACATTTCGAGGTGCGGACCGACGGAGTGATTGAGTCACGGCACCTGATCAACTGGGCGGGCGTCAAACGCGGCCAGAACCTGTTCGCGGTGGACCTGCACGGGATCAAGAAAAACCTAGAAACCCACAGCATGATCCGGCAGGTCTCGCTGGAGCGCGTGCTGCCGGACACACTCCGGATGCAGGTATCGGAGCGTGAGCCGGTCGCGTTGGTAAGGATCGGTCATGTCGATGAAGTGCTGGGTATCGCCTACCGGGAGTTCGCGCTGGACCGGACCGCAAATCTGATGAATCTGAACACGAACATCGTCCGCCGGGAGACAGCTCTGGCTTGGGGAAACCTGCCGTGGTTGACGACGACGAACTTTAACGGCGTGTTCTCCGAACCTCATCTGCGGAACCCGCAGGTGGTTGCCGCGCTTGATTTCATCAGTTCATTCAATTCTGCGGAGATCCGCCGAAACCTGAAGATCGAGAAGATCGACATCGATGATCTATATGTGCTGCGGGTGTCCGCCTCCAACGGCGCGACTGTCGAGATCCTGAGTGAAAATTACGGACGTCAGCTCGCGCGCTGGCAGTCCATCCACACCAATCTTCTGCTGGGCCGGCAGGAATCCTACACCTGGATGGATCTCTCGGTGAGCAACAACGTGCCGGTGCGGTGCATCCCCTTGAATTTTACCAACCCAACCAACACCCTTCGCCTCTATTGACATCATGTTTCGCAGCTCAAACACCATCGTCGGCCTGGAAATCGGGACCTCAAAGATTTGCGCCGTCGTCGGCGAGATGTCCAACGACGGCGCGCTGAACATCATCGGCATCGGCCAGTCGCGCTCGCGCGGCGTGCGCAAGGGCGAGATCGTTGATTCGAAACTGGCCGAGGACGACATTCGTCACGCGATCGCCGAGGCTGAACAGTCGGCCGACGTGGAGATCCGCAACATCTATCTGGGCGTGAGCGGCGGCCACATGCGCGGCTTCATCAACCGTGGTTTCCACCCGGTCGTTTCCGAGGATCGCGAGATCACGGTCGAAGACATTGAAAGCGTGGTGAAAAACGCGAAGGCCATCAACCTGCCCTCGGAGAATACGATTATTCATTCGATCCGCCAGCACTACACGGTGGACGGCCAGGACGGGGTCACCGATCCGATCGGAAAACTGGGCGCCCGGCTGCAGGTGGATCTTCATGTGATTCACGGAAATTTCAACCGGCTGCAGAATCCCATTCGCGTCGCCAAGGGAATGCAGCTCGAAGTCGAGGCCATCGTGTTCAACGGACTTGCCTCCGCGCTTTCGTTGTTGACGAGCGAACAGAAGGAACTTGGCGCGCTGGTAATTGATTTCGGGGCGGGCACGACGGAGTACGCCGTCTATGCCGACGGCATCATCAAACACACCGGCGTCCTCGCGGTCGGCGGCGATCACGTCACGAACGATCTGGCGTACGGATTAAAGATTTCGCAGGGGCGCGCCGAGTTGTTGAAGAAGGACAAGGGCGCGGCTGTGGTAACCCACGGCGATGAGATGATCGAACTGTCGAGCGACCACGGACTGCCCGTGAAAAACCTGAGCCGCGAGAATCTCATGCGCATCATGTCGATGCGAGTGGAGGAGGTGTTCGAACTGATCGCCGACGAACTCGAGGAACTGGGCCTGCTTAATTACATCCGGGCCGGCGTGTTCATCGCCGGTGGTGGCGCCAACATCGAGAAAATCGACGAACTCGCCGAACGCGTTTTTGAACTGCCGGTCACCATCGGCCGGACCTGCGCGGTGGCGGGATTGCCGTCACAGCTTCAAGCCCCGGAATTTGCCGCGGCCATCGGTCTCGTAAAATTTGGTTCGCTGCAAAAACGCAAACGGCCGCAGGATACATTATTGGGAACCATATTCAGGTTTCCGTTCGCCTCAATGTTTGCGCGTTAAACCACCATGAATTTAAACGAATCCAAGATCATGAATGCGAATTTGACTGATTCAAAAAACCCGATCAAGCCGCACGCGTTGAAACAGGCGGTCATCGGCGTCGGCGGAGCCGGCGGCAACATCGCGGTGCATCTGTTTCGTCAGGACCTTCCGAAGACCGAGATCATCTCCGTGAACACGGACGCGCAGGCGCTGGCATCACTGCCGATGTCGAACTGCCTGGTTCTCGGCGAGGAATCCACGCGCGGACTTGGTTCGGGCGGTGATCCCGAACGCGGACGGCAGGCGGCGGAGGAATCACTTGAGGAGTTGCGGACACGTCTCGAAGGCTGCGATCTGATTTTTGTGGTGGCGGGAATGGGCGGCGGAACGGGGACGGGCGCCGCGCCGGTCATTGCGCGACTGGGACGCGAACTCGGCGCGCTCGTTCTCGCCGTGGTGACACTGCCATTTAATTTCGAGGGAGCCCGCCGCCGGTTTCAGGCGACCGAGGGAATCGCACGGCTGCGCGCCGAAGCGGACGGTGTGATCGTGGTGCCCAATCAAAAAATTCTTGCGCTCGTGCCGGACAACGCACCGATGCCGGACTGCTTCGACCTGATTCACGACTACCTGTATCAGGGCATTCGTGGCGTCATCCAGCTGGTGAACGAACCGGGGATGATCAATGTCGATTTTGCGGACCTGAGCGCCGTGTTTCGCGGTGCCAACGGCGCCAGCTCGCTCGCCCACGTGCAGTCCTCCGGGATGAATCACACCGAGGAGTTGATGGAGCGGTTGTATCAGCATCCGCTTCTTGATGAAGGGCAGATTCTGGCTGCGGCCAATTCGTTGTTGGTGAGTTTGAAATGCGGACCGGACGTCGGGCTGCACGACATCAACCTCCTGATGAGCGAGCTCCAGAGCAAATCACCGGGTGCCAGCCTGACCATGGGCGTGTCCGTAGATTCGAGCATGTCCGGACGCATCTCGCTGACCGTGATCGTCGGTCTGGACGCCGACAACCAGGAGCACCAGGACGATGTCGTTGAACGGCCAGCCAAGCGCAATGGCCGACGGAAGGACAAGAAGGGCGAGCCCGAGGCGGACGTCTTTCTCGGCAAGGCGTCACGGTCCGACGCGGCGTACCACCGTTTCATTCCGCCGCCGCCAAGTCTTTCTCCCAAGGAAGCGGCCGCCCTGATGATGAAAGACAGCGGTCGTGCGCGAAAAATTTCAAGGAAAGTGAGCAAGTTCCTGCAGGGCCAGCTGCCGTTGGAAATCGTCTCGACAGGTCGTTTTGAGAAGAGCGAGCCGACGCTGCACCACGGTGAAAACCTGGATGAACCGACCTACATCCGGCGCGGCGTGGTGTTGAACTGAAACGCCTCGTTCACGTTCACGTTGCCGCGGAAGGCACCCGGAATGGAGGGGCGGTTTTGTCCTCGCCCGCCGCGTCGGCGTCAGGATCGCCGCGTAAAGATGAACAACAACCCGCCCGCCACGATCAGGACCACGACGGCCGGCTCGGGAACCGCGACCGGGGAGAAGGTGACCTGATCGAACAATCTGGTCTGGCTAAAACGCAACTCGCCGGTCTGGCCGACGAAGGAGGAGATGTCCCCGGTGAAAACGTTGTAACGCGCCGTGCTTCCGACCTGTTGGACGGCGAGGGAATTTCCGGCGAACGAAACAACCGGTGAAAGGCTTGTCGCCACAAAGCGCACCGACCGGGTGCCGGTCGGAACTGCTCCGGTTTGGGCGATTTTGGCGATCCCAACTTCGCCATTCCCCTGAAACCCGTTGACCAGCAGAATGCTGAAGTTGCCGATCAGCGGTTGTAGATATGGTGAATCAGAGTCGTGCAAAATAACCGAGGTTCCTCCCAACGAGATTGTGTCGTATCCAAAACCACTCCCAAAAATTTGCCATCCCTTCAGATCTGGAAATCCGGCTGGATCGGTCGGTGGAATTGATGATTCAAAATTAAGATTCTGAAATGTTTTCTGTCCGTAGCAAACCGGCTGGGCCGCTATCAACAGCAGAATTAAAAATAGCATTCGTTTCTTCATAAGTGTCACCATTTGACGAGTAGATCTCCCACTGCTTGAAAACATACCGTATTTTTTGACTGCCAAGCGGCAATTCCGAAACGCTTGCCCGCAGCCCACAGACCAAAATATTTTCCTGCGTCATTTACGCCGACCAAATTTGGTTCTTCAACATGGCTAACAGCACTGACGGGTGTATTCGAATAGTTGATTCCCCCGAAGGCGCTTGGTCGGTGTAAATCTCTTTCTGTAAAAGCGCGGCTGGCCTTTGGCTCCGCAGCCCAACGGGGTTGCGTCATCGGTATGGCGTTCGGGCCGCAACCCTGTTGTGGGTTGGGAGATTTTCCCTGTCTCACCCAAGGGAGCTCGTGCCTCGCAACCTTGGGCTTTGAGCCGGAATCCCTTTGGGATTCAATTCCCCGGCATCATAAAAGTGCGGGTAATGGTCAGCCTCGAGGGAGAGGGCGGGGTGAGGGGGGACACAGACTTCGACAACCAACCCACTGCCGAATCAGCCCATGGGTTCCATACTTGGCAAAGCTTTCTAGTCAGCAGTCTCGACCTTCTTCTTCGTCGCCCGACCGAACCACATGAGGATGGCGAACGCGAACACGATCCCCAGGAGCAGACCGGTCTTCGAGCTCGCCGGAACATCGTTCGTTTCGCGTTCCAGTTTCAGTCCGAGTTCCAGCCCGGACCATTTGTCGATGTGCAGCGAGCGGGTGAAGAGGAGTTTTTGTTCCTGTTGTGGCAACGTTGCCCGAATGGCCTCGCGTTGTCCTTGGGCGGCTTCCTGTTGTTGGACCAGCTTGTCCGCCACGCGCATCATCGCATCGTTTTCCTCTTTTGAATTCGCTTCGATGAGTTGTTGGGCTTGTTGCTGGGTGTAGTTTGCTTTTTGACCGAGTTGCACGGGAGCGGCACTAGCTTGCTCGCCGGGCTCGACGAAGGCGTTACCCATCCGCACATTCAATCCGACCAAGGCCTGTTGCTGCTTCAGGTTCTCCCGCCGTTTCTGAGTTCGTGACCTCAGGAGGCGAATAATTACGCTACGGAGGAGGCGGTCATTGTTAGGTATGGTTTGTTTTTGGTGCGCCGGTTTTTTGTTTTCTTCCCGGCGCCGGTTTCGCTGGGCAAGTTTCTTGACGCGTCGGTGTTCAAGGATCGTTGGCCGCAGGCCGTCATGGGCTTGTTGCGGGGTGACGTAGTCGATGCCGGAATGATAGTGCTCGGTGTCGTACCACGTAAAGTAGCGACTGAAGTATTCGCGGGCCTGGGCGTCATCTAGGAAGCGACCGGGATACTCCGGGGC